>Ga0247820_10000017_pt1 | contig 84020 bp, 115 predicted proteins | sample 13C_Glucose_Day1_2_FD_192480 | JGI IMG/M metagenome (GOLD analysis project Ga0247820, IMG submission 192480) | Soil microbial communities from agricultural site in Penn Yan, New York, United States - 13C_Glucose_Day14 | ecosystem: Environmental > Terrestrial > Soil > Agricultural land | place...
CCCCCATACCCCCCTAATACCCCCTACTAATAACCTATTAGGTATAGGTATAGAAGGGCGTTTTGGCACGGGCCTTGCATGTAAATGCCCTTATCTTTCTGTTTCCCTTCGGTAAACAACAGCACAGCCACACCTTCATGGCTGCCCAGGCTTGTGACGGGTGGCGCCTCGCGGCGGGCTGGGGCGCTGGCGGGGCGGTCGCCAGCCTTCACACCACGCCACACAGGCCACGCCGAGCAGTACCAGCGCGCAGCACACACCTACAGTGGCAAGGAAGCCCGCTGTGTGGCGCTCAAGGCCGAGAGTGGCCAACCACGCTGCGAGGTTCACAGTTGCACCAACGGGGCGAAGTCGCTGAAGTCGGTGTGGGTGTCGCTCCACTGGTAGCCGGCAATCGCGCCGTCATGCTGCGGGATGTTGGCCGCCACTGCCTCTGCCTGGCTGAAACGGCGGGTGTCGAGGAAGTACACGAACTCGCAGTGATCCTTGATGATCGAGTAGACGATCCCGTCACGCAGACCTTGGGTGTAGGCGCGCAGCTCGATGACGTCCTCGTCGGAGCAGGAGGCGCAGAACTGGCTGGTGATGTCGGTCTTGACCATGGTGTCGAGCTGACTCCGCGTCAGGCGCAGGGTTTTGACGGCCTCGGCGATCTTGTACATAGCGCTGGCGACTTGCGAGGTGTGAACGATCGGGTGAGTGTTCCGGAACATGATGGGCACCTTAGTGGCTGGACTCACGGCCACCTTTGCAAGTGGCCTCGGTCGTGGAATGAGGGTCAGGCCGACAGCGCGGCAATCTCGCTGCTCAGGGTTTGATACAGGCGATCCGCTTCTTGCACGTTCAGCGCCGGGATCGGCACGCCGGTCTGCTCGCTGATCCACAGCGGCAGCTTGCGCAGGGCAGTCACCACGTCGCTTTCGTGGTTCTCCTTGGCGAGCTGAAGCGCCGCGTCATAGGCACCGGGGCACTCAATGAGGTCGGCCATCTTCAGCCGGCGCACCGGGGTCTTGGCGGTCGAACGCTGTGGCCGGAAGTTGTGATTGGTCACGCACCAGTTGCCCAGCTTCGCCACGGCGACCGCGGTGTGGGCGGCGGCAATGTAGCAGTGCAGGGGGTGACCACCGTCGAAGCGGTACACGCTGCAAGCGTAGATGTTGGTCAATGACTGGGGCAGGTCGAGGTCGGCGCTGAGGTCGATACCGCGATCCTGAATCGAAACGGCGAGTTTGGACATGATCGACATGGGGCTAATTCCTTAATGCTCAGGGGTAGGGTGGCGCCGCTAGTGGATACACCCACAGCGCCGTTCTCAATCGGTCTGGCGACGAGAAATTCGGGAGGAAAGTTGTTACAAAACAAAGAGTTGAATCTGTATCTACATAAAAGAAATGGCTCGGCGCCGCATGAGGCGGCACCTGCCGGTGGGGTCGTATTCACATGGCTGCCAATCTCCTTGGCTCGACGGTCTGGATGACGGCCGCCAGTCTTCTTCAGTTTTTGCTACAAAATCCTCGCTAATCAGTGGCTTGCAAGGAAAATTTCAGCTTCCTTTTTAGTTCAAACCGGCCTTTGTCGGCACCGATACGAACCGGCGCCCACACTGGCGCGCGAATAAAAAAGGCCAGGCACGGGTGAGTGTGCCTGGCCAAGGGACTCCAGTCTGCGGAGTTCGGGAAAATCAGTACATGAACCGCACCGGCAGCGGAACGATCGGGTTCGGCATGATGAACCGCGCTTTCGGCGGGGTCACCCCGGCGCCGCGCTGGTTGTACAGGTCGCGGTTCGACAACTCGGCCGGGGCATCGTTGCGGCTGGCCAGCGTCTTGCCGTTCAGGGCGCGCGTCGGGCCTTTCACTGGGGGCGCCGGGTAGATCGCCACGGCCGGCTCTTCTTCGGCGCGCTGCACTTCGCAGGTGGAACGCTGGCCCATCAGGGTCAGGGACTCGGCCATGTTGACGCAGTCGTCAAGTTCCTCAGCGGTCGGGCCTTCCCACCGCTGCATAACCAGTCGGTCGCATTGGTCGTGGGGGGCGATTCCCGGCTGAGCAGGGGCAAGGGAGCAAGCAAGGGTAATCAGGGCGGCTGCAATCATGGCGGTGACTCCGTGTGTGAGCGTCGGCGGGCCTTCTGGCCCGCCGTGATGCAGGGGTTAAGGTTAGGCGGCTTTGTCGACCTTGCCACCGGCGCGCAGGGCTTTGCCAGCTTGGCCCGACTTGTGCAGTTCGTCGGCCTTGGCGACGTCGACCACGTCGGCGGCGGTGGCGGCGATCCCGCTTTCGGCCAGTTTCGCCAACTTGGCCTTTTCGGCTTCCACCAGTTGGGCGTCCAGCGCCAGAAACAGCGCTTTGGCTTTCGTCATGGCGGCCAGTAGTTCGTCCTCAGTGCCGACAAAACGTTGCGCTTTGAAACAGGCCAGCGCCTTGTCCGCTTGTTTGTTGAACGCGGCGGCGGTCATTTTCTCTTCCTGCTCTTCCTTTTCAACTTCTGGTTTAACCAGATTTTTAAAGGCCGAAAGAGTCAGCGCAAAGTCACCGTGCGCCATGTAGAACTTGTTACGATGCAGGCTGACCACTTCACTTTCTTCGGTCGCACCGACCGCGATAAAGTGAGTCGCCAGAATGCTTTCTTTCTGCAACTTGGTCATCCCAACCGTGTTGTTTTCCTTGTTCCATACAACCCGTGGGCAGTGGGCAGCGATGTAGTTAAACACCTCTTTACCCGTCTTGCTCAGGGCGCCAGAAGCAAGGCGCATCACTGGCACATTGAACAGTTCGTCCATCCAGTTGCGATTACCGTGTACCGCGATTTGCAGGGTAGCGGCGTTAGCCCAGACAGAGAGGACATCATCAAGGGAGCCAACACGCTTGGCGTAGGCGGCGATGATGGTGTTGTTTACTTGTTTGCCTTGTACGGTCAGGGTCAGAGATTGTTTACGGGCCATGATTCTAATTCCTTATTACTAGTGAGTTATGGCAAGTACCCGATACAGGTACTTGATCTAAATCACTGGGGTTAGTGGGTTATCAAATTCTAAATGCTTAGTTCATCGTAGGGCAGGCTATGGCCTGCCCTGTTATCAGGGCAGGCTATGGCCTGCCCTGTTATCAGGTATGTCTAACCGTTGTGTGTATGTCGGTGATACTGCATAGGTGAATCAAGTTATAGGTAATGCGCTAGTATCCCGTGCGTCTCGGTTAGCGTAGTTCGGTTAGTAATGTTAAAGAGTGATAACTATCAGGTTCGGTGCATGGCGTTTGGCTAACGTCTAACTGCCCTGTAGGCGAGTGAGTCGGCCCGATTAGTTGATACCGGTTAATGACTATCTATCCTCAGATATCCCTGTACGTGTCAGGGTGTCATGATTGTTAAAGTGATAACTAACAATCCCATCGTCTAGTAGTTTTACCGGTTACCCCATGGTGAAGCGGGTAGCCCGGTAGATAGTCAAGGGAATGATCTTGCGTGTGCTGGTAATCAGGTGGATACAGATAACACTGATTATCATTCTCGTTTGCAAGACTTCCCCGTGCCTGGCTGTGGTCAGCCTGACAGGTGTTGTCGCGTAATCCGCATAGCGGTGAACCAGATTGTTAAAGAGCGGGCGGCAGGGCCGAGGCCGAGCCAGTGGCAGGCGAGAGGCCTACCGGTGAAGCGTGTTCGTTGTTGCTTGGTACAGTTCAAATACTAGAGGTATAAGACTATAAGATCAAGTGAAAAGATGTAGAAAAATCAAAAAAGTTTGACCCAACCCCGCCCCCTATTTTGTTGCACGGGAGAGACGTGCCTCACCGCCTAGGTCAGCGCTGGAAATTTTTTACTTTTTCAGATTCCGGCCCTATGCTTCAGCCTCGCAGGCGCAAGACCCGTAAGCCCCTCCTGCCGTGTCACCCACACCCACACCTACACCCCCATCCTCCACGACAGGAACCACCACCATGACCTTCTACCCTACGATCACCATCCCGCCGGCCGTTGACACCATGGCCCGCGAACTAGCCGAGCAGGACGCAGCCCAGCGCTCCAACGTCGACACCGGCACCCTGCAGGACTGCGTGGATCGCCACGACCAGCAGACCCAGCCCTTCACCCTCAATCTCAGCGAGAACGGCGTGACCTGCGGCATCGGCCTGCGCATCGACCCAGACCAGGCCAAGTACGCCACGACCCGCCTGAAGATGACCCTGCACAGCGTGACCCCGCTCGAGACCAGCGCCGACGATCCGCTCACCCGGTGCACCTTCGGCGCGGTGTACTCGCCCAACCCCACCGAGGAAGACGGCGTCTATGGCAAGTACACCCCGTATGGACAGCTGACCTACAACGTGCGCAGCGACATCGCCGCCAACCTGATCCAGGGCCGCGCTTACTACATTGACATCTGCCTGGCTGACCTCTAATCTGCGCCGTGTGAGCTTTGGCAGGCACACAAACAGAATGCTCGACCCCGTGACCTCAAGGATTAGTCCTCCTTGAGGTCTTTTTCTTTCTGGACTATCCTCCGCTCGCCAATCAGCGAGAAATCCCTACATGGATGTCCAAGAAGCAATACTCATCGTGGCCTACGGCATCGTCGCCTGGCTGCCCACCCTCGACTACACCGACTTTGCCGCCTTCGCCGTGTGTTTCTTCACCGGGTACTGGCTGCGAGGACGGGAAAAACGGAAGAAGACCAATGAGCCAGAGAACTGATCACATGCCCGCGCAGCCGGTGGTAGGCCGAATAGTGCTGGGCACTGATACGCAGGGGCGCACCTACGCAGCCGGGCTTGGCGTAAGCCTGGAAGACTTGAAACACAGTGGTATGCAGATCGCCGCTGCCATCGCCGACACCCCGCTTGGGGGAGATCTGGCACAGTCAGTGCGCCTGTCAGACGACCAGATTGGGCCAACCCCGCCGGAGGATGTGTACCGTTTCCTCCAGGTCACCAAGCGCAAGGCCGACCAGCTGGAAGAGACTTACACCGAGCTGCTGCTCGAGTCCGGCGGCTACGATGAGGTCAACCAGCGCCACCTCAGCCTGGCGCGCGATCACTTCGAGACGGCGCTGATGTTCTTGAAGCGGGCGCTGCACGGGATCAAGGTGGAAGAGCCGGCGATGATCGGTGCCAATGGCCAGCTGACCGAGTACGGGCGCAAGCACGCCACCATCACCTCAGCCATGATCTGTGACGCGAAGATCGCTGACCCCGTTTCGCAGATCTCGGATCGCCAAATTGATGTTGACGATTGCAAGTAACCTCGCTAATCTGCGGGCTACTCCAAGGCGGTGCGGCGAGTGAGCAGGACGGTTTCGTGAGACAAGGATGTCTCAACAGGTTTCAGAGGGTTCGCCAAGTCTGGCCAAAGGCATCGGGTTTTGATCCCGACATTCCAAGGTTCGAATCCTTGACCCTCTTCCAGCAGTTCCGGGTGAAAGCGTCAGCCATTGCGCAGGGCTTAGGCCCAACAAGCCGGAGATGAAATGGCACCGGCGCCCGGACTCGATGTACAGAAAGCCCCGTCATCGCACGGGGCTTTCTTTTGCCCGAAAACCCCGCTAATCTCCGAGTTAAGTCGGCCCGTGACCCAGTGTACCTCGTCCACGATAGACCCACGGATAACGGCCAACGTGTGCTGTAACGGGGCAAGAAGCCCTCGCCGACGCCTACTTCAACGAACGGATTCCAGACCATGCCAAGTGCCAACGCCAACATCCAAGACCTGATCACGCTGGTGTCTCGCAACTGCGATATCACCAAAGCGGAGGCCAAGGTCTACATCGAAGCGACCCTGCAAGGGATTGTCCAGCTCGCCACCGACCGTGACAAACTGACCCTGCGCGAGTTCGGCCGATTCGAGATGCGCCACCACAAGGCCCGGATCAACAGCAAACCGATCCAGGGCGCGCCGGTGGTGATCCCGAGCCGCGAGCTGCTGCACTTCACCCCGTCGAAGCTGCTGGCCGTGGAGGTTGATTACTGATGGCTGCTCGAATCACACCCCCACAGCTGACTGTCGGCCCGGGCGATCCAGGCTGGGATGCACCGGAAGAAGAGATGGCGCCGGACAGCGCGCACCCGGACAACTATCGGCCGATGGCCAGGCCTATTGAGGTGACCAACCTGGCTTCGCTGAAGTGGGCTGACCGTGAGGCGTTCGACGCCATTGAGTTGATCTGCACCCAGCTGAAATACGACATGCTGCCGGAGGAGATCCAGCTGCACATCATCGAGTCCATGTCGGCGAGCACAAAGCGCGCACTGGTCTCGCAGATGGCTGGGCTGGATGCCTCGGTGCTGGTGACGTTCAAGCAGCAGCTGGCGCTGATCGACGCGGTGTGCGCGCGCGTGGTGAGCCCAGACGGTACGCCGAAGAACAACCACGGTCTGGACATCGGCGTGAAGGACGCGCTGAATATGTCCATGAAGGTGATCAGCATGCTGGTCAAGGATCTGCCGAAGGTCATCACCCTGGCGCGCGTGCAGCGGCTGGAGATGAGCCTGATGAAGGTTGTCGAGTCGCTGCCACGCGACAAACAGGACGAGGTGCTTCTGCTCCTCGAGGAAGAAGAACGCAAGGCCGTGAGGGAAGCGAAATGAAAAGCCTGCGGTGGAACCCTTTTGCGATGTGGTCTGATCACTGCGCTCTGGTTGAGCGTCTGGCAAAGCTGGAAGACCAGGTTGAGCGGCTGGAGAAGGCCGCGCTCGACCACGCCACCATTACCAGCCACGAACTGTTCAAACTGAAGAACCCATGGTACGGCTCTACTGTCGAGAAACCACTGACTCCAGAGCAGGAAGATATTGTCAAAATCTTCATGGAAAACAGAAAGTTACCCGAAGAAATTCGACGTGGTTTTGCCTCTGGTGGGTACTTCAATCGGAAGGCGGAAGGTCGGTTCGGCGAGGTGCCGTCGGAGCAGGTGCGCGCGACTGATGCGCAGTACGACGGCACGCCTTACGCGGTGTGCAACACTCCCGATGGGGAGCTGCCAGACGTCAGCTTTGAGGATTTGCGAAAGGCCATAAGTGAGATCTCGGCGCCGCGGCCGTACCCGGGGCATTCCTTCCGCCACCCTCAGCTGGAGCTGCCTCGACGCGCTAACCTATCCGGCATCCGCGATCCCCAGCCACCGCGCCGACCACAGTAAGGAGCAACACTTGAGCAACCATGGATCGGTAGCAGAACGGTTCCGCATGGCCCTCAGCCGCGAAGAGGGCATGAAGGAACTGGATCAGACCATCTTGAAGTACGGGTATGTCGAGGGAGAGCCTTTCTCCTTCGACGACCACGAATTCCAGATCGAGATCGTGCGCGATACTTCGCAGCGCATCGACGTGCGCAAGTGCTCGCAGGTCGGGCTGACCGAGATGATGGTGCAGAAGACCCTGGCGATCCTCGCGGTGATGAAGAACATCCGGGTGATGTTCAGCCAGCCGACCAAGGAGATGGCCGGCAAGTTCTCCAAAGACCGGATCGATGGCGCGGTGGAGCAGAGCGAGTTCTACTCGGGGCTGGTGAAGGCCGGCTCCGACGCCGCGGGCATGAAAAAGATCGGCCGCAATTTCCTCTACATCATCGGCACCTACGGCGCCAACTCGGCGATTTCCGTACCGGCCGAGATGATCATCTCCGACGAAACCGACTTCTCCAACGAGGTAGTCCTCGGCAAGCTGAACTCCCGTATCCGTCACGCCAAGACCGTCGATGAGCAGGGCAACCGAGGCTACCGCTACCGGTTCTCGACACCGACAGTGGACGGCTTCGGTATCGACGTGGGCTTCCAGGCCGGCGATCAGCGCTACTACATGTGCAAGTGCGAGCACTGCGAGACTTGGGTCAACCCAACCTTCCTAGAGGACATGATCCTGCCCGGCTGGGACAAGTCGCTGCTGGAGTTCGGCCGGGACAATCTCGACGATGAGCGAATTGACATCCAGTCGGCATGGATGCGCTGCCCATCCTGTCACAAGGATCTGTGGCCATCGCTGGTGAACCCGGCGCGGCGCCAGTGGGTGGCGAAGAAGCCTGACAACTGGAACCACAGCTACCAGGTCAACCCGTGGGACGTGCCCAAGTACAACACGCCGCCGAACATCTTCGCGCAGTTCGAGGCCTACCCGCTCAAGTCCGACTTCTTCAACTTCGTACTGGGGCTGCCGTTCTCCGACGCCGAGAACAGCTTCATCGTCACCAACGAGCACCGGGCCAAGACCTGTGACGTTGACCTGTGGATCTTCAACCAGTGCATCATCCCGTGCGGCACCGTCGGCGGGATGGACGTCGGCAAGATCCTGCACTTTGTGGTGAAGGTGAAAGTGCCTGGCGGTTGGCATGTGGTGTGGATGGAGAAGATCGCCAACACCAAGAGCGACCCGGCCTTCGAAAAGGTGCTTGAGCGCTACGACTTTTTCAACATGCGCAAGCTGTGCATCGACGCCGGCCCCGACATCACGCTGGTGAACATGCTGGTGATGGCGCGCAGCGGCATTCAGGCCGTGGTCTACGTCAGCAACCTGCAAGGCTTCCTGCCCATCGTCGAGAAGACCGAGGGCGAGGTGATCAACGCTGACCGGACGAAGACCCTGACCCTGCTGCTGAACCAGCACAACTCCGGGGAATGCCACTACCCGCACCGGGATGACTTGAAGATCGAGCTGTTCAAGCACCTGGAGACCACCAAGAAAGTGCGCGAGCGCGGGATTGACGGCAACATCACCGAGAAATTCATCAAGACCGACAAGCAGGATCACTGGGTGCACGCGCTGAACTACGCGAACATCGCGGCGATCGCCTGCGAGCAGTTCGAGGATCACAGCGTGGTCGGCGTGCTGCCAGGCACTGCTGCGGTGCGGATGGGCAGCGCGGTGAAGGAAAAGACTGAGCATGTCGAGCCAAGCCCTATTCTTGTCGGGATGTTCGGGTTTGCTGGTAGACGCAGATAACCCGCTGTTTAGCGGGTTATCCCACAGCCCTTAAAGTAGATTCTCAAGGGCCGTGCAAAGAACCCTTGTAATTCAGGCCATTGGCCAACTAAACTCGCGCCATCTCTAGGGAAGACGATACGGCATGGCTACCAAGCAGACACCGGGAAGCAAAGGATCGAGGTACGCCGCGACGGGTGCCGACGTTATCTTGCCGACCCGGAATCTCGCTGGTGCCGCCCGCGCCAAACGCCCCGGCTCCGAGCTGAAAAAGGGCGACTCCATCCAGAACACGTTGAAGACGTTCAACCAGAACGCGATCAACAACATCAGCTCCCGCACCGACGTCAACGAAATCATCCGCTTGCTCATCCGTGAAGACGGCATGTTCAGCTCGGCGGCGAACTCGATGGCGGCGATCTCCGTGGGTGCCGGTTACCGACTTGCCGGCTATGACGCCACGGGCATGATGTCCACGGAAGTCATGGGCGTGGCCTACACGATCATGGATCGATTCTCGACACTGCATGACTACAGCAAGGGCTACAACGACAAGCCAGGAATGCAATCGCTGTTGTCGAGTATTCAAATGGACGTCGTCACAACAGGGGGTTGTGGCCTTGAGCTGGTGCTGGACAAGGAGTTCGGCGCGGAGCGTCTGGTGCCCATCGGGTACGGGACGGTGCAGTGGGAGGCGGATGGCCAGGGAGGGCGCTACCCAACTCAGGACGGCGGCGACATCAAGCTGAACATCCCGACGGTGTTCGTCGCCGAGCACAACCGCAATCCCGACGAGGCCTACTCGGTCAGCTTGCTGCGCCCGGGCCTGTCGCAGGTCATCAACTTCAACGGATTCATCGAAGACATGCACCGGGCGCTGAACCGCACCGGGCACAGCCGACTGATCGCGACCATCATCAGCGAAAAAATCAGCAAGGCGGCGGATGAGAAGACCCGCAACGACCCGAAGAAAATGGGCGCGTTGTTCGACCAGGTGCGGCAGGAAGTGATGGATGCGCTGGCAGGTCTTGAGCCGGAAGATTCGGTGGTGACCTACGACAGCGTCGTATACGACGTGAAGGACACCGGCGGCAACAAGGCCGACTACAGCTCGATGCTGACCACCCTCGGCAACATGCTCGGCGCATCGCTGAAGACCCCGGCCTCGGTATCGGGGCTTCGCGCATCGGGCGGCCAAGGCCTGTCGAACGCCGAGACCTTGATCTACCTGCAGGTCGTGCAGGGCACCCGCCCGCCGGCTGAAGAGGTGATGTCCCGGGCGCTGACTCTCGCCTGCCGACTCCAAGGGATTGACGGCTACGTCGCGTTCGAATTCAACCCGATCAACCTGCGTCCAGACATTGAGCTGGAAGCCTATCTTGGCACCCGCCAGAAGCGCGTGCTGGAACTGCTGAGCTGGGGTGTGATCAACGAGGCCCACGCATGCTGGGAACTCGGGATCCGCCCGCAAGGCCTTAAAGCGCTGCTGGCTGGCACGCAGTTCTATACCAAGAGCGGCTCCGACGCGACCGCAACCGATCGCACATCTTCCACCGGCGCGGCACTGGCGCCAGACACCCCGGCTCAGACCGGCGGTGCAGATCAATAAGGGGCCTGGCATGACCGTTGAAATTTGGCTGGGCACTGAGAAGGCCTTCAACAAGTTCAGCAGCTTCGAGCTGAAGTACACCTTCGACAAGGAGGCCTACTCCAGCTACCCGTATGACGATGATCCTGAAGAGATCTGCCCAGTATTTGGTGTAGATATCACCCGCAAGGGCTTGTATCTTCTGGAAAAAGTAGGTGAAACTCCGGTACTGAAAATTCATGGTTCGCTGGTGCCGTCGTACCGCCGCTACCACCGCTGGTTCCCGGGCGAGGTCACCAGCTACGAGGCGATCAACGACGCTCTGGCGATCCTTTCGGAAGGCGGCTACACCGACGTCGTGCTGGATCACAACAGCGGCGGTGGCGCGGTCAGCGGGCTGAACACCGTGACCGAGTACATGGATCGGCTGCAGGGCGAAGGGATGAACTTCCGAGCGCACACCGACAGTGCATCGTTCTCGGCTAGCTACTGGATCATGTCCAGCGCCAACCAGGTCACTGCCAGCAAGATGGCTGAAGTGGGCTCGATCGGCGTGATCGCCGTGGTGCGCACCTACGCCAACACCGAAGAAAACTTCGGCGTCAAATTCACCGTCCTCAAGGAGGGTGAGTTCAAGGCGGTTGGCAACCCGTATGAAGAGCTGAGTGAAGCCGACAAGAAGTACCTGCAGGACAACCTGAAGGAGACCAATGCGTTCTTCCTCAACCACATTTCCGTTCAGCGCGCCCTGAGTCTCGACGACTACAAGGACTGGGCTGACGGTAAAACCTTTTTCGCAGCGAAAGCCGTGAAAAATGGGCTGGTCGACAGGATTACTACTCTGAACGACCTGATCGACCGCGGCGCGTCCGCACAAACCACTGGCGATAGAAGGAAATTCGAGATGAAGATCTCCGAAGCAAAACTCGCTCAGATTGAAGCGGGCGCGGCTCCAAAAGACGTGCTCACCAAAGCTGAGTTGGTGCAGTACGAAAAGGACATGGCTGTGCTGCAGGAGGCTGCCGACAAGGAAGCTGCTGCGCAGAAGGAACTGGACGACGCTGAAGCTGAGCGCCTGGCCAAAGAAGCCAAGGAAAAAGGCACCGGCGTGCAAGACGAACCAGTAGAGACTGCTGGCTTCGACGCCAAGGCGCTGTCCAACGCTCTGAAAGAAAACGGCAAGCTGGAAGGCAAGGTTGAAGACCTGACCGACCGCCTGGCCAAGGCTGAAACCGCGCTGACTGAAGCCAAGAACCAGACCGGCAGTTTGCTGGTGGTGGCGCAGCACGCGATCAAGAAACTGCAGGTGGCCACTGGCAGCCCGCAGGTTGAAAAGGCCAGCGCCGGTGAAATCCTGGAGCAGTTCAACGAACTGCAGACCAAGATGGCCAGCCTGTTCAAAACGGATCGGCAGTCTTCCGCAGAACCTGTGGAAGAACCGAAAACTGAGTTGTCCGCGGACTTCCGCAGCAAGGTCACTCAACTCAACGCCAGCAAACAGAAACGCTAAGGGGAAGCCATCATGGTCGACTTCGTATACGCAGAATTGACTCAGTCCCCAGAGCGACTGAACGTCATCACCACCAAACTCGGCACTGCTGCTGGTCAGCTGTACACCGACAAGGACATCAACAAAGCCGTGAAGATGGGCGCGGTGTCGAACTACTCGCTCTGCGCCGATGGCGATGAGCTGGAAGGCTTCATCGACAACATCGACGGCGGCCCTACTGCGGGTGGCTTCATCGTTGGCGGTGTTAAGCGCGGCGGTTCCGGCCTGCGTGTTCGTGCTACCGTGGCCGCCGGCGTGGCGACCCCGCTGGTCGTCAAGGATCAGGTTGTGGCTGGCGCTCAGCTGCCCCTCGGCACCAAGGGCCTGGCCCAGGTGAAGAAAGGCACCCCGGAGCTGTACAAGTACCAGGTCATCCGCCTGTACGGTAACGGCTCGGCCGGCACCGACGTTCTCCTGGAACGAATCTAAGGCTAAACGCCTTAGATTTCAGCCTCTTATCAAGGAATCGATAGCATGAAATGCGAATTGAAATATGTAGCGAACGTCAACGGCCAGCAAGTCCAGAAGACCCTGGAGGCCGACGTCGAGCTGTACAAACAAGCCGCGGCCCAAGGCATGGATCTGCGCCAGTACATTCGTACTCGCGCTGCTGACTTCGACGTCACCATGGGTGACCCGATTGACCAGATGATGACCAACGCCGGCATGATGGACGGCGAGAGCCGCACCGGCCCGGCGTTGACCATGGCTCAACTGGCGGGTATGACCCAGGCTGAAGGTTTCCGCCGTCCTGACGGCTCCGACGGCTCCCTCGGTGCGCGTCTGCTGTACCCTCAGCTGATCCTGGAAACCATGAACGCCAACGTCCTGCGCGACGACGGCTCGGACTTCCTGTCGATCTGGGAAGGCATCATTGCTACCAGCCGTAACATCAACGGCCAGATGGCTCAGCAGCCAATCATCGATACTTCGGCGCCGGAAGGCAGCCGTAGCGGTCGTATCGCTCAGCTGGCTGAACCGGAAACCATGGTTTCCATCACCACTGGCCAGCGTTCGTACAAAATCCCGACCAACTCGATCGGTCTGCTGATTGCGAACGACGCGATGGCTGCAACCACCATCGACATCGTCCGTATCGTCATGGAAGCGCAGTCGCGCGGTGACAAGATCCGCCGTGTCGGCGAGCAGTTCAAGTCCATGGTTCTGGGTGATGCTGACCTGGGTATGGAAGCACTGCAGATCCTCAAAGCTGGCGACTTCGACTCTGCCATCACCACTGACGGCGTGATCACCAAGAAGGCCTACATCAAGTGGCTGTTCGAGAACCAGTCGACCGCCAACATCACCCGTGTCTTCACCGACATCGACTCGGCGCTGGCAGTTGACGACGGCCTGGCGCCGAAGCACACCGGCACCGACAACTCGAAGATCGGCACTCCGTGGGGCGGCATGAATCTGGGTCTGACCCAGCCGCTGGTGACCCCGGTCAAAGCGGACGTTTTCGGCGCCGGTCTGCTGGTCGGCCTTGACCCACGCTACGCAATCCAGCGTTTCGTGAACATCTCGGCTGCTTACGACGCCATCGAAAACTTCGTGATGCGCAAAGCCACTGGCTTCCGCGTCGACTATGGCGAAATGGCAACTCGTCTGCACGACGAAGCCTGGTCGGTGCTGAGCCTGGAAGCGGCTTAAGCATCAACTGAAAGGCCGCTCCGGCGGCCTTTCTTCCCTTTGAACGCAGCTGGAGATTGACGATCATGGCACTGAAAAAAGGCGACAACGAAAAAGAACCTACCGCTGAAGAGCTGGAAGCACAGCGCGTAGCCGACGCCAAAGCGGAAGAAGACCGCCTGGCACAAGAAAAACTCGACCAGAAAAACCGTGAAGACGAAGCCGCGCGCGTCGAAGAAGAGCGCTTGGCCAGAATCGAAGCGGACAAAAAACTGGAAGAAGAAAAGGCTCAGACCGAGCGCGACGAAAAGGAACAAGCCCGCTTGGCTCTTGAAAAAGAAGAGTCGGACAAGCGCGCTGAATCCGAGCGTCAGCGCCTGGCTCAAGAAGCTGAAGTTGCTCGTGCGGCCGGCAAGCGCCCACTGGAAAAAACCCTGGTTCTGGTTGAAAGCCTGACCTTCTCTGATCTGCGCCAGCCGTCTACCGGCACCTGGATCAAGGGCAAAGGCGAAGAGCACCTGCTGAATGACGGCTGGCTGCAAAACCAGGTCAACTCCAAGCTGCTGAAAATCATCTCGGAGTAACACCAATGCCCTACTTCGACCTGACCACCACCGTGCAGATCCTAGCAGTGCTGACCGTGGATGACACGGACATCGACGCTGAGAAGCTCGAAGCGCAGGGGTTGGAAGACGACCTCGGCGCGGCGCTGGACAAGGCTCTGCCCGGTGAGTGGGAAGGTATCGCCGATGAAACAGGGGTAAAGTTCACGGCGGCCCGTAAGCGCAAGCTCAAGCTTATGGCGAAGTATTTCTGCGCTGGAGTCGTGGCCAGGATGGCTCAGGTGTTCATCCTCAAGAAGGACACCGACGGCTCCAACGAGGGGCAGCGCAGCGACAAGGACGGCTGGCTTTGGATGTCAGATCGTCTGCTGGAAACGGCGGACGGCCACCTGACTGACTTGCTCGAGGATCTGCAATTGGTTCCAGAAGCGTCTATGCCGTTTACCGTGTTCTCGCGGGTCATCCCAACTCGTGATCCGATCACTACCCCGCGCGCTGAGACTACAGGATGAAACTGAAGAAGATCGCTCTCAAGTACGCCGATGAGCCGATGGAAGCCTGGGATCCGCTGACGGAGACCTGGGTGCCTGGCGCATTCATCGGGCGCATTGATCTGACCGATCGCTTCCTCAGCAACTTCAACAAGCCGACCCGGCGCCGCATGCTGTTCACAGACAGCAACGTGGTGTTTCCGGAAAGCCTGACCTTCCGCCACCCCGGCACCAAGGACGTGTACATCCTCGGCACCACCCGGAAGGATGCCAGGCATGGCAAGGAATACCTCGGCCTGACCATTCTGCAGCTTGTCACGGATCTACCCGGCGGCAGCTCAGGATTGGCCACTATCACTCGCAAGGTCGTGCAAGGCCCACCGGAGAACCCGGGCTGGCTAGTCGACACGGTCTTCGCAAAATGCTTCATGGACACCGAGTTCCTCAGCAGTACCGATGAAGTCGAAACCACCGATCTGCGGATCGAGCGCTACAACGCCTACCTGCCGCTGAACATCCAGCCGCAGGAGTGGGACTTCATAACCATGCACAACGTCCAGTACCGCGTGCTCGATACCTTCGCCGACTCTGGCTTCTTTGCCCTGCGCATTGACCACGAGGGCGATTACCGCAGCGACTTCGTTTTGCATGTTGGCGGCAAGCGGGTAATGAACAACACCACCCACCAGTGGGAGGGCGGCCAGCAGTCCTACAACGTCACAGGAGTGATGGAGCGCGCTACCGAGGCTGCCCTTTGGGCCACGGATACCCAGACCTACCGGACAGTGTATTTTGAGCGTGAGCATTTGCCCTTTGGCATTGACTTGACGGGTAAAGACGTCTGGCTGGAACTCAATGGCCTGAAGCGGCAAGTTAAAGCTGTTTCTACTCAATCGGGCGAGCGGCAGTACACCTTGAGGGTTCTGTAATGGGCAAGTTCGCCAAGCAGGCGAACGAACTCAGCGTTGATCTCGGTGCGCTGTTCAGCCGGGCTATACGCCAGGCAGTGATGGCAGGGTTGGTGATGGCACTGCAGGTGACAAAGCACGACTCGTCGAACGCCGCAGTGCACTGGCAAGTGGCTGCAAAAGGGCGGAGTCGTCCCGCATCACGGCGCTATGGCCAGCTGCGAGATCTGCGTGAGACATCGACCCGGCCCGGTGTACCACCGGTAGGTCGAAGGAGGGATGCGGGGAAGAACGCAAAGCTGGCCGAGCGCTTTGTCCGGGACAAGGAGCTGAGAGAAGTTGTAGAGAAACTGGTGGCGGGCCGCAGTCCGGAGACCGTGTTCTACTTCTTCAACGCGATCGACCCGGGCAGTGAGTACGGCCACAATGCCAACATCGAAGATGCCGGCCGCGCCGCTGTCGAAGAGGTGCGAAGGATCTTCGAAAACAGGATGGCTGCAGGCCAGGTAAGGAAGAGCTACCGATGAGCGATTTTATGCTGAGTTCGCTGTCCGACCTGGACGTCCGGGTGCGTGACTACATCCTCACCAAGGTCACTCCGGAGATGCTCTTTGGCTACGACTTTGTTGAAGGGTTGGACGTCAGCGTAAACGACGCAGGAGTCCTGCTGGAGCAGAACGAAGACTTCTGGCTATTTGAGCTGGACGTCAGCCGCACACGGCGAGCTGGCCCCTCTCAGGTGGCTCCACGAAGGGTGACAGGCAGCCTTGATGTCTCGCTTTTTACCAAATCCCCTCGGGACAAGGTAAAGTACGGGCGCATGGTGGAGGCTGTAGCCGATTGGTTTCAGGACAAGACGGTCAACGGAATCAGATTCCGAACGTTTACCCCTACCGATCCGGTGCCGTTGCATGGATTCACCGCCTATGGTGGGGTGATCAACATTGAGTTCGAAATTTACGTCCAAAGGAGTTGACGGCTATGCCACAAGTTCGCAGTTTCAACGATAGTTCCTCGGTGTCGGTGGCGTATGCCCTCAGCAACTTGGACAGCAAATCTGACTTCGTCGGCGCTACCCGCGTACCGATGAAGCTGCTCCCATTCACCACCGAAGGTTTCGCGATGCAGAAAGAGCCGAAAAGCTCGACTGCGATTCGCGGCGACCGCCGTACCTCCGGCTCGAAAAATACCAAGGGCAGCGCCAACGGTGCGATCACCGTGGAATTCGGCGCGACCAACTGGATTCTCGACCTGCTGCAGGTCGCGATGATGAACACCTGGAAGGACGTCGACAACACCGACCCGTTGCAGGGCAAGTTCATCACCGACGGTGAGCTGAAGCAGTACATGGTGGTCGAGAAGACTGTCCGCCAAGGCACCGCATCGACTGACCGTCTGGATCACGAGTGGTACTTCGGTACGCTGATCAACGACGCGACCCTGCAGTTCGGCGACGGCGAGCTGATCACCATGGAATGCAACACCATGTCGGCCAACGCCGATTACGGTAATGCGATCGCAGGTGTAGACGGTCTTGGCGGTTCCGTGGCCAACGCCAAAGCAGTGCCGGCCAACTACGAGATCGCCGACAGTTCGAACAACCTGGCCAACATCGAGATCCGCAACGCGGATGACGATCTTCTGGAAGTGACCTGGAGCGATGCTTCGCTGCAGATCCAGAACAACGTCCGCGAGCAGTCGGGGTTGGGCCACGAGTTCGCTGCCGGTATCGGCGTGGGCAAGGTCAACGTGCAGTTCTCTGGCGAGATCTACTATTTCGACCAGACCGTGCTTGATACGCACATGACCAACAAGCGGGTAAGCCTGAAAGCCACCGTGTCCACGGCTGAAGGCACCTTCACCATCCAGATGCCGAATCTGATGGCACAGGCGCCGACCAACAACGCCGAAGGCGAGAACGCGGACTACAAGTCTTCGATGACTCTGGTGGCTGAAGCCGGCAAAGTCACCATCGGCACCAACGTCGATGTTCCTTGCGTTCTGGCAATCAGCTACGTCCCTACCCCGTAAGACCTTGGGTCGTGACTTGCGGCGTTGCTCTTGATAGAGTAACGCCGCTAGTTACCGAACATTCCTCCAAGGACGACCCAAATGCTCATTCTCTCTTCTATCGCAGTTGACCCAAAACTGGCTTCCGGCGGCGTCTGGGCCAATTACCTGGGCGGCGAATTCCTGCTCGCTCGAAAAGGCCCTGGGCACCAGGCACGGCTCGGCGAGCTGTTCACCTCGAACAAAGACGTCATCGAAACCAAAGATGAAAAAGGTCTGGCGACCCCTGAAGCGGTGGCCAAGCTGCAGGAGATCTACACCATCGCGTTCTGCGAGCACGTCCTCCTCGACTGGCGCAACGTCGGTGAGAAGGGTAGCGGCGAGATCAAGTACACCCCAGAGATAGGCGTGAAGCTGCTGCTGAACCCCATGTATGCCGAGCTGGCTGCCTGGCTGGAAAACTACAGCAACAACCACTACTACTACCTGGCTGCCACCAATCATGAAGTGGCATCGACAGTAAAGGATTCTGCCGTTTCCTGATTCAGTACGGGGAGAAGGGTATCCGCGCGTTCAAGGCGCTGGAAAAGCGATTCGGTAAGCCACACCCGAAGCTCGCTGAATACAAGGAACCCCTCCCCATGCACCGGTGGCTGCCAGAGTCCTTCTTCCGCCTGCACCGCAGGCGGCAGTTTGGCGAGCACGGAATGCAGCCGCTGAATTATCAGGAAATGGCCGACTTCGCCGAGCGTGTATTGAGGCTGCACCCATCACAGATGGATCTGTTTTACTTGACAATGGAGGAAACAGACAACGCCATCCTGTATGATCAGTTCACCAAGTCCGAGGCCCAACGAAAAGCCTTGGAAGAAACGAAGCCGAAGCCCCGCTCAAGGAAGAAATAAATGGCTCAGTTTGAAGTGGACTTCTCGGAATCGCTGAGCCAGCTGGCACAGTTTCAGCTACGTCTGGCGAACATGGGCAAGGCTCTCGACAACCTCGAAGCCAAGTCCGGGAAGTCCACTTCAGCATCGACCAAGCTGTTGTCGACGATGAATGCCGAGTACGACAAGCTCGAGAAGATCCTGGTGGACGCCGGGGCCGACGCCGAGAAGCTTGGCAAAACCATGCAGGTGGTTCGCGACAACGTCAACCTGATGATGTCCGGGCTGGCCGCGAACAACCTCAAAGCCACCGTGCAGGCCAAGGCCTACAACGGAGAGCTGGCGGAGCTGGGCAGGCTGCTCAACGACACCGCCACCAAAAACACCTACACCGCCTGGCAACAGAAAACCCTGCAGCTGACCAACAAGCTGACGGCGGAGAACGGCTACCTGCGTGCTGCGATCGCAGCGACGGATAGTGAGGTCGGCAAGACCAACGCCAACCTCAAGGTGAACCTTGCCCACAAGCAGAATCTGGCCACCGTAGATCAGCGCCTGCGCGTCACCGGTGACAAGCTGGTGCTGACCCTCGCCAGCATGTCGAGTGAGCAGGGCAAAGCCAACGTCATGACCGAGGCGTACATCGCCCACCGGCGAAGCCAGATCACCGAAGAGTTCAAGCTAGATACCCAGCTGCGCCAGCTGCAGAAGACGCTTGCCGGGCTCACCGGCGGCCAGCAGGAAGAGATCACCAAAGTCCAGCAGCTGATCGCCGCCAGAAAGGCCGAGATCACCGAGGTCGCGCGTGAGGATCTGCAGCTCAAGAAGCTGCAGCAGACACTGAGCAGCCTGAGTGGCGGTCGGCAGGAAGAGATCGCCAAAGTTCAGGCGCAGATCTCGGCGCGCAAACGCGCGATCACTGAAGCCACGACCGAGAAGAAAGTCGTCGATGAGATGACAGCGGCGCTGAAGCGCGAAGAGGCTCAGCTGGTCAGACTGCAGGCGCAGGCGCAGCTGTCTTCTACGGCGCACGGCGCGCGAGTGGCTGCGCTCAAGACCCAGATCTCGGAGCAGGAACGCCACAACAAGCTTCTCGGCATGTCCACCACCAGCCTGCTGGGCTTTGGCGCTGCGCAGTCGCGGGTCAACTTGTCTCAGGAACTCGGCAGCCAGTCGGCGGCGATGCTGCGCGCCGGCCTCACCGGGCTGCACGCCAGTGTAGGGATGTACACCAGCGCCACCGTCATTGCCGCCACTGCGACCTACGGGATTGCCGCGGCGATGCGCGACACAGTGGTTACCGGCGCCGAGTTCTACGCGACCATGGCCCGCACCCGCGCGGTGATGTCCACGGGTGACAGCAGCGCTACCTGGCTGACCAACGCGGCGATGCAGTCCAAGGCGCTGGAGATGCAGGTCAGGGCACTGGGCCAGACCACCGTGTTCACCGCCTCTGAAGTTGGCGATGGTCTCCAGCAACTGGGTATGGCGGGCCTTTCCGCCAACCAGGCACTGGTTGCACTCAAGCCTTCCCTGCAGCTGGCCAACCTTGCGAACGTGTCGATGGCGCGTTCGGCCGATATCTCGACCAACGTCCTCATGACCTTCGGCATGCAGGCCAAGGAGCTGCAGAGCGTTGTCGACCTGATGGCGACCGCGGTCAACAACTCCAACGCCGACATCGAGCAGCTGGCCAACTCGCTGAGCTACGCAGGCCCGGCGGCGAAGACCGCAGGCTTCTCTATTCAGGACACCACGGCGGCCATCGAGACGATGGCGAACTCGGGCATCAAGGGTTCGCGCTCCGGCTCGGCGCTGCGCCGCATGTTCACCAGCTTGCTGAACCCTACCAAGAAGGGTGCCGAGGTCATCCAGAAATACGGCCTCGACATCCTCGACGCGGAGGGCAACACCCGCTCGCTGACCAACATCATCAATCAGATGAGCAACGCCTTCAAAGATCTGCCCGGGCCTGAGCGGCTGGCTGCGATCACCAACCTGGTTGGCGTGTACGCTTCCTCCGCGGTAACTGGTCTGGTGGACAACGCGAGCCAGTACAACCAGTTTGCCGAGCAGAACCAGAACGTGGCCGGCGCCGGCGACCGGATGGAAAAGATCATCTCGGACAACCTCAAGTTCGACTGGAAAGAGATGCTGTCCAGCCTTGAGGAAGTCCAGCTGCAGGCGTTCAGCTCTCTGGATGGGAAGCTGCGCCTGGCTACCGCGCAGATGTCCAAGTACGTGCTGGACATGATGGAGCCGTACAAGGAAGGAACCGACATCACCGGCCTGGATCGTCTGTTGGTGCAGGCGCAAACCACGGCTGAAGCGTTTGCCCGTGTCGTAGCTGGCATCGTGGCCTACAAGTTTGCCAGCGGCAGTGTCTTCGCGGCTTTCTCTGCTGACGCCAAGGGTGCGGCAGAACGGCTGACGCTGGTCTCGGATCGCCTAAAAAGCACCTCGGCGAATTACCAGATCATGGGCATGGCCACGAGCGTGGCGCGCACCAACACCGAGATGCTCAACGCCACGATCGGCCGCTCGGTCGGCATAATGGGGGGAGTGACTGCGGCCTCGGCTACAGCAGCAGCAGGGTTGGCTCGGTTCGCCGCCGCTGCAGGCTTGGTGATGCGCGCGCTGGGCTGGGTAGGCCTGATCTACGGCATCGGCTCTGCGATCTGGGAGGTGTTCAGCACCAACACAGATGACGAAGTGTTGAAGCACCGGGATTCGGTGGACGACGTCAAGAGCAGCTATGACAAGCTGAAACAGTCGATTGAAGAGACTGGGCTGGCGCGCCAGCGTGCGGCCCTGAAAGAGCAGATCAAGGCTGATAAGCAGGGGTCTACTGACCTTTCCTCGCAGATCGCCAAGCAGGTCAACCTGATCAACAACGCGCGCGGTGCTGGCGTCTCCGAGGAGAACCTAGCGCCTCTTGAAAAGCGTCTTGAAAGTCTGCGCGGCCTGGTAGGCACCTACGACCAAAAGGTCAAAGATTCCGAAGAGTCGCTGTCCAAGCTCGGCACCACCACAAACGACTACTCGACCGAGGCTGATTACCAAGCGCGGCGGATCGAGAAACTGATCGGCCTGACCAATGATCTGACCCTCGCTCAGGCGAAACTCGAGCAGAGCCAGAGCCGCAGCGGCATCGGGTTCAGCAACCTCGCGCTGGCGCAAAACGTCGGCAGGCTGACGCAGGAAAAAGCGCTGGCACAACGGCAGGTCGAACTCGGCACCGGCCAGCTGCTGCGCACCCAGAGCAACGTCCGCCCATTCTCCGAGACGATCAGCAGCCTGGAAGATGACGCCAAAAAAGCGGCCGACGCCAAGGTCTACAAAGACGTCACCTCGAATGCCCAACAGTTGCTCGACGTCGAGAACAAGATCACCGAGGCCAAGGCTGCGCAGGCCAAGCTCATTCAGCAGGACAAGGATGCGATCGCCGCAGGCAATACGGACATGCGCCCTGGTCTGCAGCTTGCTGAGGTGTCGGTAAGAACCATCGCCAAACTGGAAGCCGACCGAGCCAAAATCCAGGAGAAGGTCACCGACGAAGAAAACAAACTCGTCGAGGCGCGCCAAGCAGCGGCCGCGGTAACCCGCAGCGATACGGAGAACATGGCGGCGTACCAGAAGCAGGCTGCGGACATCGCCGCGAAGATCAAAGCGGCGGAGAACCCCGGCGACGGCAAGGCCATGGACGTCAAAGCCGTCACGGAGCTGTACAAGGATCAGGCCAAGGTTCTTGGGCAGATCAAAGGGCTGGAATCGAAGAGCACCAAAGCCAGCGACAAGGCTGGCCGCAAGGATGACCGCCAAGCTTCCGAAGACCTGCGCACCTACACCGCGCTGGCCAAAAAATTCGATGAGGCCAGCTATGCCCAGCTTGAACTGCAGAAGGGCACCGAAGCCATGCAGCGGCTGCGCGCGGCCGGCACCATCACCATGGATCAGGAGAACAAGGCACTTGGCGAGCTGAACCTGACTCACTACAAGGCCATCCTCGCGCTGGACAAAGAGGCGACGGCGCTGGAGAAACTGCGAGACTCCTACGCCAACTCGCCATTCGGCGCCGCTGCCAACGATCTGGCTGTCCTGCAAAAAGGCCTGAATGACGGCAAGGTCAGCCTTGAAGAATTCAACCGGATCTACGGCCAGATCCGCAGTAAACAGCTGGATCAGGCCACTTCTGGGCTGCCTGAAGCGAACCTGCAGGTTGGTGATGCCTCAAGCTCGCCGTTTACCGACTGGGTATCCACTGAGGTTGAGCGGGCCAAGGGTCTGGGTGAGTTCGACAAGCGCCAGAAAGAGCTGGAGACCAGCCTTGAAATTCAGCAGGCTGCCAACCAGCGCGAACGCGACATGCAGATGGAGCAGCTCAACGCCAAGAAGCTGGCGGCCGAGGCTCACTCCACTGAGATGTTGCGCATCGAGCAGACCTATCAGGATCAGAAGTCGGCTATCGAGCGTACCGCGGGTGAGCAGCAGGCGGCTGTAGCAGCAAGCCAGGCCAAGTACACCGAGCAGATGGCGACCATGGCGATGATGTCGGCCATGGGCTCGCTGTCCAACATCCTCGGCACGTTCGCCAGCGCGGCAGAGGATGCCACAGCCGGCCAGAAGGCCGCGTTCATCGCACAGAAGGCGATCGCGATCGCCCAGATCATCATGTACACCGAGCTGGCCGCTGCGCAGGCCATGGCGCTGTCGGGTAACCCGATGGTTGTTGGTATCCCTCTGGCTACCTTCATCCGCGCCACCGGTTATGCCAACGCCGGTTTGGTGGCTGCTCTGGCCATTGGTGAAGTTGCCAGCGGTGGCAAGTCCAGCAGCGGTAGCGGCACCACGATGTATGACACCGGAGGCTATATCCCGTATAACCGAACCGGGATCGTCGGCGAATATGGCCCTGAGCTGGTAACCGGCCCAGCGCACGTTACAGGCCGAGGGAACAGCGCCTCGAAGATCAATCAGGCAGGCAGCGGCGGGAACGTCTACCAGATCACCTTGGCCCCGGTAATTTCCGTAGGAATGGATGGCGGTGCAGGCGATTCCAGCAAGGCCAGCCGAGAGGTTGCGGATACGGTGAAAACCGTAGTCATCCAAGTAATGCAAGAGCAGATCAGGCCTCAAGGGCTGCTGGATAACTGGATCAGATCAAGGGAATAATTTTTATGGCAGGGACATTTCCACCGCCAAGTCAGCCAAATTTTCCGGCACCGGACTGGGGCTTTGCCCAGTCACCGGAGGCCAACGTCGACGTCCAAAAGCTGGGGGACGGATACGAGTCGAGGGAATCAGTCGGGCTGAACTCCATTCGCGAAACTTTCCCTGTCAAATACTCAACGCTGGACAAGGGGGTGGGCCAGGCGGCCTACGACTACCTCAAGCCAAAACTGAACAAGGAGAGTGTGACTTGGGTACACCCGGTCACCGGCGTGACCTACAAGGTCATACCCGAGTCCCTCAGCCTGACCTATGACACATGGAACAACGAAGTGCTGGAGATCACCTTCCGCCAAGACTTCAACCCGGGTTAAGGACTGACTCATGGAAATGATTGCAACGGACGCCCAGCGGCTGGTAAAGGAACCCAAAATCGTTCTCTTCGAGATCGACGCACGGGCCTACGGCGACACAGTGCTGCGCTTCACCCCAGTGGTAGATGGGAGTAACTGGGATGTGCAGTTCGGGGGCAACATCTATCGCAGGCTGCCCATCACAGCATCCGGCTTTACATGGAATGGCACCGGGACGGCGCCGCGACCTTCGATCAGCCTGGCTGCGCAGGATCTGGTATTCCTCAGCCTGATCGTAAACGGCGATGACCTTATCGGCTGCCCTGTGCGCCGCATCCGAACCTACCGAAAATACCTCGACGACGGCGACAGCCCAAACCCTTCTGCGACTTTCCCGATCGACCATTTCGTCATTGAGAAAAAGACCAAACAGGTCAGGAAGCAGCTGTCGTTTGAACTGTCCACGCCTATCGACCAACAGGGCAGGAAGATTCCTGCTCGACAAGTAATCCGCGATACCTGCCTCAACCGGTTCCGCTACTGGGCCAATGGCCGCTGGAACTATGACGGTGTGACCTGCCCATACGCTGGCGCAGCGATGTTCGAACCAAATGGCGATCCGACTTCAGACCCAACTAAAGCAAAGTGCGGTAAGCGACTGAGCGACTGTGAAAAACATTTCGGTGTTGGCGCTGTGCTACCAATATTTGCCTTCCCCGGTGTCGGGCGGATAAGCTAGCGCAATCAGGGAGATTCAGCATGCTTCAGTTCTATCCAGAACATCTCGAACAGATCCGCGCTGAGGCATTGGAAGCCTACCCAGAAGAAGGGGCTTGGCTCATCACCAAGGCCGGGTGTCGCCGAGTTCCTAACAACGCGGAAGACCCGGAGAATTTCTTCGACATCTCCCAAAGCGAGATCAAGAAAGCCCGAAAAGAAGGGCTTCTTGCCGTCGTGCATAGCCACACCAACGGCAATGAGTACCCCAGTGAAATGGACATGCAGTACCAGATCAACACGGCAGTGCCGTGGGGGCTTCTGGCCTGTGACGGCGTCAACTCGACAGGCATCACCTGGTGGGGCGGGCGCGGCGAAGGCAACACCGAGGATCTGCTCAATCGCACGTTCTGCCACGGGGTTACCGATTGTTACGCGCTGGTGCGTGACTACTACGACCAGAAGTTCGATATCCAGCTGCCGGAGATGCCGCGCGAGTGGAAATGGTGGGAGACCAACGAGACGTTCATGCCTGACGGTCTCGAGCAAACAGGGTTCAGCCGTGTCCGAGATGAGCCGAAGCCCGGCGATATCTGGCTGGCCAGCATCGGTGTGCGCACCGGAGCGATCACCCATTGCGGAATCCTTCTGGAAGACGGCCTCACCATCCACCACCCGGGCAGCGGCGCCCCGGTCAGCCAGCGCAAGGCTGTGATCGAACCCATCTACCGTTACATCAGCATGATTTCAATGTGGGTAAGGCACAAGGATCGAGCATGAAAACCATTTACCTCCATGGATCGGCGGCGCAGTTCGGCGACAAGTTCGAGCTGGATATCAAGACCCCTCGCGAAGCCCTACACGCGCTTGCTGTGCAGATTGAGGGTTTCCGCAGCATGGTCAGGGACGGGGAGTGGTTCATGTTCCGCGGCCCTCTCGAGAATGAAGCTGACGACGATGAAGAAAGCATCGATCTAGCCCTCGGCGATGTTGACGAAATCCACCTGATGCCGGCTATCCGCGGCGCGGGCGGTGGCAACGGAGGCATGTTCTCGATCATCCTGGGGATCGTGGCTATTGTGGCTGCGCCGTTCACCGGTGGTGCCTCTCTTGCGATGTACGCGGCAGGCGCAGGTCTTATCGTGGGCGGCCTTATCCAGATGACCATGAAGGTGCCTGGCGTCAGCGACACTTCTAACTCCACGGCTGACAGCAAAGCGTCGTTCCTCTTCCAAGGGCCACGAAATCAATCCACTCAAGGGGTGGCCGTGCCGCGCGGCTATGGCCGCATCCGCACCGGCAGCATCGTGATCAGCGCAGGACTATACGCGGAGCGTATCCTTTGACGGCTCAACAGAAAATCAGCTGGGAATCTCCGCACCAAAAGTGGCCTTCGGAGTCTTTGGCTTACCCGCAACCAGAGCTGATCAAAGGCGCTGGCGGCGGTGGCGGGGACACCGGGCAGGCCCACACCCCGGTGGAGGCCCCCAACACGCTGCAGAGCGTGATCAAGGGCCGTATCCTTGACCTGATTGCCTACGGGCCGGTCTACGGCCTGGTGGACGGCCTGAAGTCCGTGTATCTGGACAAGACCCCGGTGATGAACGCTGACGGGTCGTACAACTTCTCCGGCTGCAAGCTGACCACACGGGAAGGCTACCCATGGCAGACGCCGATTGAAGGATTCCCCGCGGTAGAAACCACTTTCGAGATCAACTCCGAGGTGCTGTTCGCCACCCCCGTTATTCGCTCGGTCAGCAACAATAACGCGGACGCTGCCCTGGTGACCATTCAGGTCGCCGCGCTGTGGGAGCAGCAGACCAATGGTGACACCGTCGGCTACAGGGTCGGCGTTGCGATCGACGTCAGAACCAACGGCGGTGCATGGAACACCATGGCTGCTGAGGAGATCGCGGGTAAAACTACCTCGCCATTCCCGGTCACCTACCGCGTCCCCCTATATGGCGACGGCCCGTTTGATATCCGGGTGCGCCGCTACGCACCTGAGAGCACTGTCAACAACAAGCAGGACAAGATCACCTGGACGCTGCTGACTGAAGTGATCGACAAGCGTCTCAGCTATCCGAACATGGCCATGGTGGGGATCGAGATCGACTCCAAGCTGTTTGGGTCGTCGATCCCTGAGCGCAGCTATGACATGAAGCTGTCGATCATCAGCGTGCCAAGCAACTATGACCCCTTGACCCGGGTATACACCGGCATCTGGGATGGTACGTTCAAGCAGGCTTGGTCAGACAACCCGGCGTGGTGCTACTACGACCTCGCCACGCATCCGGTGATCGGAGCGGGCCTTGGCGACGTTGATAAGTGGATGATCTACCGCATCGGCCAATACTGCGACCAGCTTGTGCCGGACGGCTACGGCGGCATGGAGCCGCGATTCACCTGCAACACCGTGTTCGCTGAGCAGGAAGACGCCATTGTTGCGCTGAACACTTTCGCCAGCTGCTTCCGCGGCATGGCCTACTGGGGAACCAACACGATGGTGGCGGTGGCTGACATGCCTACCACCCCTGTGAAGATTGTCGGCCCTGCCAACGTCGTCGACGGTGACTTCGAATACACCGGCACCAGCCTGCGCGAGCGTCACTCAGTGGCTGTGGCAATGTGGAACGACCCGGATGATGAAGGCCGGGCAATCCCGGAAGTTTACGAAGACCCGCTCAGCATCGAGATGTATGGCTGGAAGGAGACCCGGGTCACTGCGGTGGCTTGCAACTCTCGCGGCCAGGCACGCAGGCTGTGCAAGTGGATCCTCTACTCCGAGCGCCAAGAGACCCAGACGGTCAACTACAAGGCTACGCTTGACCACGCGGATGTCCGCCCCGGCGACATCGTGGAGATCGGCGACCCCTACCATCAGGGGGCAAGGATGGTTGGCCGGGTCACGCTGCCTGGCAACAAAATCCTTCAGCTCGATGCGACTCCAGGCCCCGATATTCTGGCTATCACCCAGAACTGGTACCTCAGCGTCCAGATGCCGGATGGAACCATCCCGCGGATACCTGTCAGCTCGTTCAACGGCAATCAGGTGATTCTCAGCCTGACCTTGCCCGACACCCCCATTCCGGGCGCCATGTGGGCGCTAAGCGCCACGGCGCTGGAGCTGCCGCAGTTCCGTATTGTCAGCGTTACTGAGGACGACAGCGGTTCCTACTACAGCATCACCGCCACCGAGTACGACCCGCGCAAGTACGACATTGTCGAGCTGGATCTGGTTCTGCCTGATCGCCCTACCAGCGCCCTTCCAACGGGGCCGATCGCGCCGCCACTGGATCTGTCCTTCCAGGCCTACACGTACTTTGCAGGGGCTACCCGTCACCAAGGGCTGATCATCAGCTGGACGCCACCGAAAGACGTCCGTGTGAACGAGTACATCCTCGATGTCATGGCACCAAATGACGGAGGGTTCCGCACGGCCTACGTCGGTTCTGGCACCTCTTTCGATTTGAAAGACGCCATGGGCGGAGAGTGGACTATTCGCGTGCGCTCTCTGGCATCGGGGATCCCGGGGCCGTGGGTGTCGAGAACTGTGCAGATCGCGATGCTGCTGATGCCTGTTCCTCCTGATTCGATCCTGGTTACCGAAGGCACGTTCTCGATCACACTGACACCCTCCAGTGCGTACCCTGACGCTCTGTGGGAATTCTGGCGCAGCGATGTGCCCCTGTCACAGGACATGATCGAGAGCAACGCCATCAAGTTGCCGATCGGCCAGTACCTGGTCGATACGCCGCTACGCGCCGGACGGACGTATTTCTACTATGTCCGCGGCACCAACCAGTACGGCAAGTCAGCCTGGTATGCGACTCAGGGCACCACCCTGATGGACTTCGATGACATCCTTGAGGCAGTGAAGGACGACATCCTGAACGGTGACCTCTATGAGGAGCTGAACAACATCATCGTGCCGATCGCTACCGACACTGCAACGGCCGTGGTAAACGAAGCCGTGGCTGACCTGCAGGAGCAGATCGACAACCTGCAGGACGCGCTGGCCTACGACAAGGACAAGGACTATGTCAAAAACGCGGTAGTGCGAGAAGGCAGCGTGCTGTACCAATCCATCGCCGAGGTTCCGGCTGCCGCCGACGGCAGCAACGCCCCTCCAAACCCGCTCTACTGGAAGTCGGTAGGCGAGATCCTCGAGGACGCCAACGGCCTGATCGTGCAGGTGCAGCAGAACACCACCGACATCATCAAGGTCGATGACAAGCTGACCTACACGGCGTCCCAGTTGACCAGCCTGCAGGCTGCCTGGCGTGATGATGACGCGGAGGGTGACCTCGACTCTGCGATGGATGCCTACGAGAGCAAAGCGTTCTTCAACCAGCGCATCAAGGTGCTGGCGGAAGAAGATCTGGCCTTGGCCCAGCGCATCACTGACATGGGCGCCGAATTAACCGAGAACATCAATGCCTCGCTGACCATCCTTGAGCAGACCATGGCTACGGCGGATGAGGCGCTGTCTCAGCGCATCATCGAGATGGAAGCTCAGTTCAACGAGGACAATCAGGAAATCCACGCGGCCATTCAGGAAGAGCAAACCGCGCGGGCGAACGCTGACCAGGCGGAGGCTACGGCACGGCAGACGCTGACCACCGAATATAACAACAACAAGGCGGTCGTGCAGCTGACCCTTAACGGCTTGGCCACGCAGGACGCAGCCTTTGCCAGCAGCATCAGTACGCTGCAGGCGGGGGTCGGTTCCAACACCGCCTCGATCCAAGTGGTGCAGAATGCCCAAGCCAGCCTGAAGACCGGCCTTGAGGCGCTGTACGCGATCAAGCTACAGACCACCGTGGATGGCCGCACTTACGCTGCGGGTATGGGCATCAACATCACCACCAACGGCGGGATCACCCAGAGCCAGATCATCTTCCAGGCCGACCGGTTCGCACTGCTAAGCACCGCCAGCGGCATTGTCACGCTTCCGTTCTTTGTCGAGGGCAACAGCACCTTCATCACCAACGCCATGATCAAGGATGCTTCGATCGGCACTGCAAAAATCACGGATGCGGCGATCACCAACGCCAAGATCCAGAACCTCGCGGTGGATGAGGCGAAGATCCAGAACCTGGCTGTGACTACCGCCAAGATCCGTGATTTGTCGGTGGAGACATTGAAGATCGCCGGTCGCGCCGTTACGCTGCCGCTGGGCTATTACGATGTAGGGACTGTTCAGGTTGGTGGTAGCTTGTCGGGGACTTACTACGACCTGTCGGTCGTGTCGTGGAACGCATCTGGTTATGAGGTTACGGTAACCATCACCTGCCAATATGCCGCAAAAAGGGGTGAGATTGGCTGGAGGGTGCTGCTTAACGGAGGTGTTTATATAGCCGGCACTGTCGGTCAGAACACACAGGAAGACCAATATCGGGACAGCTTCTCTACCAGTTTTGTTGTTGCGCTTGGAGGGCCAGTTACAGTCCAGTTCCAGATGCGCCCGCCGTTAGTTAACGACGCCACCAACTACGGGATGGCTGTGTCCAACCGCTCGATGACCATCATGGAGACCAAACGATGATTTGTGTCAGCTACAACAAAGAAACTGGCGAGATCGGGGCAGTCGTTACTTACCCTCTTGCCGACTATGAGGAGAGATACCCCGGATGGCTTTATCTCGGCAACACCGCTTTGGTCAACGCCAATTTCCATTATGTGGTCGATGGCAAGGTAGTCGACAGGCCTGTGCAGCCTATCGAGCTTGAAAACGGGGTTCTGCGAGGGGTAGCAAAAGGATCGAATATCTCAATCGAAGATCGCACGTACATCGCCGACGGCACCGACATTGAGCTGTCTTTCGGCCATACCGGGCTGTTCACTATCGTGATCACCCTGTTCCCATTTCAGGAAACACGGGTCTACCACCATGAAACTTGAGCACAAATGTAACTACGACGAACGACGCGAAAAAGCGTATCCTTCCGTCACCGAGCAGCTGGACATGCTCTGGCATGGAATGAACAACGGCGAAGCCCCAAAGCTTGAGCCGTTCTACTCAGAGATCAAGGCCATCAAGGACAAGTTCCCGAAGCCGGCCGAGGAAGAGTGATGAAAGGACTTCTCGTTGTACTGGCTGCACTGGCGCTCACAGGATGTGCCTCGAACTGGAAGGACTACTCGGACGCCAACCACTGCCAAGCCACCGAGAAGACCACACGCAAAGCCGTGGCCAACAGCTTTTCCACTACCTCATACGCCGGCCCGGTGCCGATGAACGTGCCTGGCATGGATCTGCGCTACCAGCCTTACCGTCTGTACCACTGCAGCAATGGCCCGATCTGGGGGCCTATCACCACTGACTCAAAGGAATAAGCCATGTGGTACAACGAAGGCACAGTATCGCTCGTGCAAGGCTCGGTAACCGTCATCGGCGTCGGCACTGATTTCGTTTCCAACAGCCGGTCTGCGGACATGTTCGTAGGCCCTGATGGGCGTATCTACGAAGTCGTGAACTACACCAACGAGAAGACCCTGGCCATCAAACCGGCCTACCTCGGCCCTTCTATTTCGAACAGCCCTGATTTTTTCGTGGTACCTATTCAGGGCTACACGAAGTTGGCCGCAGACCGCCTGCACAAGATCACCTTGAGCATCGGCAACATCGAAGGCGACGTTGCAGCATCTGCGCAGAACGCCGCAGAGGCTAAGGCCGCGCGCGATGCCGCGGAAGCGTCTGAGGCCGCTGCCAAGATTTCTGAAGACAACGCCAAGGCTAGCGAGGCCGGTGTGGCGCAGTCCGCCGCATCAGCATTGAGCAGCAAGAACGCGGCTGCCAGCTCCGAATCGGTTGCCTCGACGAAGGCTGCCCAAGCCGCAGCGTCTCAGGCAGCAGCGCAAGACAGTGAAGAGGCCGCGGCAGCCTCTGCGCTCGCCGCACATAACAGCCAGGTATCCGCAGCCTCTTCTGAGGCGGTAGCAATCAGTAAAGCTACCATTGCCTCGGACAAGGCGGATATCGCCATCACCAAGGCAAACGAGGCCTCACTCTCGGCGTCTGATGCGCTGGACAGCAAGAATGCCGCTGCCCAGTCGGAGACCAATGCCAACAATGACGCTATAGCGACATCAGCTGACCGTATTCAGGTTGCCAATGACAAGGCCGTAACTACAGCGGCGCGTGATGAGGCGGTGGCTGCTGCAGCAACTGTTACCGGATCGGTTATCGACAAAGGCTACATCGACTTGTCCGGGGGCGCTTACCCAGCCAAGCCCGCTTTCTCAGCCTTCTGGAAAGTCACTGTTGGTGGCACCGTCGGCGGCGAGGAATACGGTATTGGCGACACGCTGGTGTACACCAAGCCACAAGACACCTTTTACAAGATCGACAACACCGAGAGCGTCAGCTCGGTAGCCGGGTTCAAGGGCGCGGTTACCAAAGCTCAGCTCGGTATTGACCAGATCGACAACACCCCAGATGCGGCCAAGCCTGTGAGTACACCGCAGGCTACCGCCCTGGCGCTAAAGGTAGCGATCGCTGATATCGTCGATAATCTGGCCAGCACTGCGGTAGATAAACCTCTATCCGCCAAGCAGGGCAAGGTGCTCTATGACATGGTGCAATCGAACAACACTACGATTGTTCGCTACACCTACTTCGCTACTGCGGGTCAAACCACTTTCACCGGCGCGGATGCCAATGGCAAGACGCTGTCTTACGTTCCAGGCATTCCACTTATCGTAACGCTTAACGGCGTTGATCTTGAGATTACCGCGGATTACCTCGCTACGAGTGGATCGTCTTTGGTGCTGACAGAGGGCGCAGCGCTAGGAGAGCAGCTGACGATTACTACGTTTGGCGCTTTCTCGGTGGTAAACCACTATACAATCGCCCAAGAGGATGCCCTGTTTGCCCAGCGTTACTTGAAATCTGAAACAGACGCACTGCTAGCCAACAACTTGAACCTGGTGCCGCAAGGGTTCATTGAAGGGCTTCAATTGGTATGGAATAGTGGCACAAGTATTAGCGTCAGGGCTGGTAGTGCCTATATCCCATCTATTGGTAAGAGGGTCAGTTACGCTGGCGGAACTATAGCGCCTATCACAGTTCCCGTTATCAACACTTTCATACACCTGTATATCAATGCGGCGGGCGCCATTGTTCAATCACTTACAGTGCCTGTGAAATATTACAACACCGCCTGGGCAATGACAGGGGATAACTCTAATCGCTATATAGGCAGTATGCTTATTTCCACCAACGCAGCGGGCGCTTATAAGTTCCGGCAGGATCTTACCAGTAACAAGCTGTGGTATATCCAAGCTAACCCTACTTCAGCTCCGTTCCGTGCCATTTCTTCACAAACAACTCCTGCCACTGTCAGCCTGTCCTCAGTTGTTCCGGTTACGGGTGTAACAGTTTTGGGTGTTTTCCAAAACGCCGGGGCGCTCGGTAACATTGTGTACTTCACCCCAGCTGACGCCGGAACTCCCGTGAGCGATACAGGCTGGATGATTTACTTGACGGGAGGGGCAGTGCAAAACGCAGAATGTCCGCTGTCCTCAGCCGGGGCTATTAGTATTGGGGGTAACGGAGCGTCATGGTCGGCTAACCTTTATTGCAACGGTTACCAATTCGAACGATAAACAAAACGGAGAGTTACCGAGATGGCTGACCAAAATAGCGATGTGAATGAAGCCGCTGAAGCCGCTGCGGAGATTACCAACGGGTACGCTGTTAATCAAAACGGCGGCTGGAGAGCAGTAACCTCTGACATGGAGCTGTTTGACGACGAGGTTTTCTACCAAGATGTCCCTCAATGGGCGTATGACAAGCAAGAGGCTGACCGCATAAAAGCGGAAAAGACCGCCGCAGAAAATTCATGGCGAGACCTTGAGATTGCCGCCATCGCTAATCAGCTGATGGCGATAGAGGAGGCGGAAGCTGCGGAGGAAGCCGGCGAAGAACCTCCGGCGGATCTACTGCCAGGCACGCGGACTCAGTGGCTGTCGTACCGCACCAAGGTTCGCGCCTGGAAGGAAGGCAATGTAAACTTCCCTGACGAAACCAAACGCCCAGTACGCCCTGAGTAAGGGCGTCACCACCACCAAGGAGTAGGTAATGGGATCAATCGCGCGGGCGCTTGCCAAACTCAGGAACCCCCTTACTGCCTCCATGGGTGGGGTCTCCCCTGGCTATATTGAAGGGCTGAATTACCGTTGGACAGCAGCTGAGCAAATCACTATCGATAGCGGTGCGGCTTGGTGCCCTTATACCTCTAACCCCCATGTGGTAGTGCTGGCATCACCTCTAGTTTTGAGTGTGCCAGTGGGTACCGCGTTATCTCGCACCAACCTTTGGCTTCACGACGATAACGGCGTTCCAACAGTAGTATCTGATGATTTCAGCGTGTTAACGGACAACTATTTTGGAAGTGCTTTCCGCCACCCTACTAATAAAGGGTGGCGCTATATCGGCTCTCTTATGCGCAACAGCCTTGGAGGCCTTTTTGCCCAGGGGGCAGAGAATGGGGTGCACACCTACTACGCGCATATGGCTCAGGCGCCCTTCGAGGCGCTTAATACCACGGCACAAACAGCGGCCAGAACCGTAAACCTGAACTCGGTTATTCCAGCTTCTGCCATTTCTGTAATAGCCCAGTTAACCGCTTCTGCAGCCGTTCTTAGAGTTGCGGCCTCCAGCGCAACCGCTGCGGGTAACACAGTATCTAGCGGCTGGTATGTAGCCCTTGTGTTAAGTGGCGCATCATCCGTAATTGACGTGCCTTTAGGCAGAGATCAGGCCATGCAGTACGCTAGCGATGCAGCTACGGGCACGCTAACAATGCGCTGCATCGGCTACCGATACAGGCGGTGAGCAGCTTATGGATCCAACCTCCGACGGATGCCACTCTGCCTTCCTTGTGGGCACAGTGGCAAACGGCTATCCTGCGCGCACACGTTATAAGGAAATAGCCGCTGATGACTACTGATCCAGCTTCGAGCACAGGATGGCTGACGGTATCTGCAGTCTACGTGTGGGCAGTTCTAGAGCAGCTGCACCCCGGCTCCGCAATGGGGGCTTCGTTCGGTTGCGTATTCTTCATTCTTCTCCCGGATCCTGTCGTTTCTTCCTGGTTCCTAAAACTTATTCGCAAAATCGGACTCACAATCGTGTCCTGGGGTTTCGGCTACGCTGTCGGGATAGCCTTCTCCAGCAACAGTTCGATGTTGGTGGCAGTCATTGGGGCTGCGGTAGCGTCCGGGGTTCTCGGCGCCATCAATCTGATGGTCAAGAACGATGGCGATCTTCCGCAGTGGATGTCTTCACTGATTAACGCAATCCTACGGTTAAAGCGAGGCGGCGATGAGCAATGATCCTACTTACGGGGAAGTGCTTCTGAGCATTCGCATAGTTCTTCACATGATCACTTTTCTGTCGGTGATCGCTTACACCAGCGAACACCGCACCCGGTGGTTCTCCAGCTTCCTGGCCTTCCTACTGGCCGGTACTTCTCTGGCCCTGGCCACACAGGGCTACTCCGGGTTCGCGAAGATCGCACCCAACTCCGAAATCTGGCTGGTGCTGTTCGTAGCAGTGGTCACGGTTCTGGTTGTCGCCAACGGCGGCAACGTCGCAAAAGTCTTGCACAACACCCGGAAGAGACTCCCCTATGGACGATAAAACGCTGGCGGCTGCGGCAGGCATTCCTTTGGCTCTCGCACAGAAGTGGGTAGAACCGATCAACGAGGCGTTGAAGTACGCTGACATCACTCTGGCCAGGTCGATCGCTTCGTTCATCGCCCAGACCGGGCATGAAAGCCTGGGCTTCTCGGTGACCAAGGAGATGGGCAGCGACAAATACCTGAGCAAGTACGACACCGGCAAGCTGGCTGCCAATCTCGGCAACACGCCAGAAGCCGACGGTGACGGTCAGCTGTACGCCGGCCGCGGCCTGATTCAGGTCACGGGCAAGCGCAACTACGCCAAGTGTAGCCAGGCACTGTTCGGTGATGACCGCCTGCTACAGCATCCGGAGATCCTCGAGCAGCCAAAGTATGCCGCGCTGTCCGCAGCCTGGTACTGGAAGCTGAACAACCTGAACCGGCTCTCGAACGACATCATGGCCCAGACCAAGGCGATCAACGGTGGCTACAACGGCATCGAAGACCGCAAGGAGCGGTTCGCGCGCGCGATGAAGGTGTTGGCCGCGTGATCGAGATCAAGGCGGTGATCATCGCCGTCGGCGCTGCTCTGGTAATCGGGGCGGGCGCCGGCGGCTACGCTGCCTGGCAGTACCGGGCAATGAAGGCTGACAACGATCTGCTCGATCTGCGCAACACGTTCGACAGCGCCACCGCCGCGGCCAAAGAGCAGTCGCTGGGCGTAGAGCGAGAGCTGCAGGCCCAGATCAACCAGGTGAGTCAGAAGGGTCGAGATGAAAACCAGAAGATCGAATCTAACGCTGCTGTGGCTGCTTCCACTACTGGCAGCCTGCTCGCGGCAGCCGATCAGCGTTTCAGTGCCACCGCCTGTGATCCCGGAGTTGCCCGCCGAGGCGCGGCAGCAACCTCGGCCGCGTATCTGTATTCCCAGCTGCTTGGAGAATCTCAGCGCCTGGCAGAAGGGTTGGCAAAAGAAGCTGACAGCGCCCGAAGCCGAGGGCAGTCTTGTGAAGCCGCTTACGACACAGTGAGAAGGGGATTGGATTTGTTGCGGAAGGGGGCGGCTGTAACCGCTGGGTGATGGGGAGGGCAGCGATCGCTGCCCTCTTTGCTGCTATGGATGTGTCCACCAGAACTTGCCGAACACCGTGCTGCCATCCAGCAGCCGGTACTCCATGTTGCCCTCGCGCTCCGACAGATGCCGGGTGCGGAACGCAATGACCACTTTGTCCGACTCGCTCAGCTTGGAAAGCGGAATGCCTTCCTCGTGAACTTTGGTGCCGGCTGGCAGCTTGATGTACATCCAGCTGCCTACCGGCGCCAGCTTGCCAGGGTCATTCCAGTGGGTGGTCTCATCGACGTGCCCACAGTGCGCGCAGACCGCGCCCTGAATTTTGTTCAGGCTCATTTCAGCCCTCACATTTGACGTGGTAGATGGTTTCGTTCTTGTCCCGGTAGGCCTTGGCCTGCGCTGACAGTTCGTCCTGAATCTCTCTGCGAGTCTTTACCGAGCCGTCGGCGTTGGTGTTGAAGGGGTTGAGGGTCTGCATGAACTCCTTCGTCCGGGTGCATTTCTTGCCGCACTTTCCGCACGGCGCCGTGGTCTTGTTGGTCAGCTTGACCACTTCAAAGGTTTGTCGGGTGGTACGCATACTCACTCTCCTACGTTGACGATGTTTTCGGCCAGCGCCTGGTCTGTCTCGCGGTGGGTGATCAGCAGCACCTGCTTGGCGCTGACAGCGATCATCGCGGCGAGGGACGCAGCGTTGTGTTCACGGCACGACTCAGTCGGCTCATCGAAGATCAGCAGGCTGTCCTTGCCGTACAGTGCACGGGCCAGGCCCACACGCAGTGACACGCCGATCATGGCCTTCTGAGCGCCGGAAGCACTGGCGGTTGGCGCCATGATCCCGTCCTCTTCGAACAGGAACTCGCCATCCTCGTTGGTGATCTTGGTGATCAGATCCTTCGAGGCGGTGCGCACCAGGCGGCTGGACACACCCATAACGGTGTCCCAGACTTCCTTCAGGTACTGCTGGCGGCGCTCGCGCAGGAACTGCACCAGCCGACCGTATTTCTTGGCCAGCACGGTGTGCTCCAGAGCCGCAGCGTTGCGAGCCTGCAGACCTTCGAGCTTTTCCTTCGCCAGTTTCAGCAGCTGCGATTGGTGCTTGAGGGTTTGCTCGGCGGCGGCCACTGCCGACTGGAGTTCCTGGCGCTTCTCCTTCCACATCGTGAGGGCATCGCGGTAGGTGATCTCCAGAGCTTCAGCTGCGCTCACCTCTTCGTCGGTTGGCGGCTCAGGCATGGCCTCCAGCTGGTCGTTGAGCAGCTGCAGGGTGACCTCGTTATCAGTCAGCGCCTTCTCAGCCTTGGCCAGGGCGTCCTTGTCGGTGTTGAACACCGAGTTGGCTTCGTTCACGCCCTTCAGCTTGGCGTTGAGATCCGCATAGGCCTCGCGGCTGGCCGTCAGTGCAGCGGTGGCTGCATCCAGCTCGGCCTGGATCACGTCAGCCTTGCGCAGCTTGGCCAGCGCCTCGGTGTTGGCCTTGTAACCTTCGTTGGCGCTGTCCACGGCCGCTGCAGCCTTGTTGTAGGCAGCCAGCTTGTCCTGCAGCTCAGTGCGGCGGGACTTGCTGGCGGTGATGCCCTTCTGCAGCTCAGCCACGGACGTCTTGCGACCTTCCCAGTAGACGCGAGCCTCTTCAGCCTCCGCTGCCAGCTTGACCGGGTCGTGCTCTTCCTTGGCGCGGTTGCAGGTTGGGCACACGGCGCCGTCGGACAGCATGATTAGGTTGTCGTAGGCACCCTTGGCCTTGCCTACTTCTTCCTGGCGCGCTGCGAGATCTTCCTCGGCGGCAGGGATGGCCTTGTCGAGCAAGGTCACCTCAGCCATCAGCTCGTCTTCCTCGAACTCAGCCCAGTTGGCGGTGAACTCGACCTGACGGGTGTTCAGCGTGAGATCCGACTCGTCGGTGTCCTGCTGCACAGCCTTGCGGTGTGAGGCCTCGTCCTGCAGGTTCTTTTCCTTTACCGCCAGCTCTCCGCCAGCAGTCTTGGCTTTTTGCAGCTCAGCCTGCAGCGCCGCAGCGTCTTGCAGTTCGCGACCTTCAAGACGTTTCTTCGCCTCGTCGACGCGCTCCTGCATGTTTTTGACCTGAACCTCGGCCACGCCGATCTTGTTCGACAGGGTGACGACGTCGGCCAACTGCTGACGCATTGCGGAGGAGGATGCAGGCTGCTCCATGGTGAACTCGCCGTGCAGATCCAGTGCACCGTTGGCATCTTCCAGCGCAATGCAGGCCTGCTGTTCAGAGTCGCTCGCTGTCTGCAGGTCACGCTGCACCGCTTCCATGTCCTCGGCAGACACTTCTTTGGCATCGGCTTGGCTGGTGTTCATGGTGGCCTGACGCTGTGCTTCGACCTGCACCTTGTCGATCAGGTCAACGCCGGCGAACTCTTCGACCTTCTTGTTCAGCGCGGTGGCGCCGAAGTCGAGGATGCCGGCCGAGGAGCCCTGACGGGACTGCACGAACAGGTTCCAGTCCTTGGCTGCCAGCCCCAGCATTTCTTCCACAGCGGCGGTCACCGGCGTGTTGCCGTTGGCCACCAGCTCAACGGTGCCGTCGGCATTCAGGCGGCTGAGCTTGGCCGAGTTGTTGTTGCGGGACAGGGTGTAGATCCCGCCGTGCAGCTCGTACTTCAGCTCGATGGTGAACTTGGTCTGGCCCCAGGTCGGGATGTTTTCTTTCTTGCCTGGCACCACAGTCACACCGAACAGCGCGGCTTCTACAGCCTGCAGCAGGGTGGACTTGCCGCGAGCGTTGTCGCCGGCGATGACGTTCAGACCGTTGGTGAAATCCGCGGTGAAGTTGCCCAACTTCTTGAAGTGGGTGGTGACGAGTGATAACAGACGCATGGCGCCTCCTAGTGAGGATTCTTCGCTGATTAGCGAGGTTACATTGATTTGATGGCGTCAGCTACAGCCAAGGAAAGGGGATGAGGGTTGCGATTGGTTCTAGTTATTGAACCAATCAGCTGCTCAAGCTTGGCCAGTTTGGCTTCAGACCACCCGCACTGTGCGAATTTATTGAACAGTGCGGGGTGATCTGTGGGCACCCAGCCCACGTTCACAGGGCCTCCATTGCAGCCATGTAATCGCCGAAGTCCTCGCCCTGGTGGTGCGTGTAGGACAACTTCTTGATGAACGCCTTCTGGATCGCTGCGTCCGCAGCCTGCGCCACTTCGGCGTCGACTTCCACGCCTTGGCCCAGCTCCGGCAAGTCAATGTCGATCAGCATGGCAGCTGCCTTGACGTCGAACAGCTCGCGGATCAGCGCCTGGCGATTGGTCTCTTGGCTGTGGCCATACGGGCTGACGCTTTCGAAGCCGTGGCGGAGGATCTTGCCGATGACCTGCACCACCTCGCCGCACTCTTCCATCAGGATGGCCAGGCGCTCAGCCTGCGCCGGTGACAGCCCGTTGAAGTGGGCGTCGGCCAGCTGACCAATCCACGGCGCTGGCTCCTCGCTCTGCGGCCGCAGGAACAGCTCAGCCTTGCCAGCTGCCCGCTCCAGACGCTCGATGTCACCCTCCGGCAGGATGCCTTTGCTGGACAGTGTGTCCACCTCGTCGATCAGCTCGTCGAGGATGTTGTCGACCTTGTCGACGGCGCCCGGAATGCCCTGAGCGATGTTGCAGTAACCGTTGAATCGGAAATTATTCATGAGTTTTCTCCGGTGCGGCGAGTAGTGGGTTGATGCGGCTTTCCAGCGCAAGCTTCAGGGCTTCAGGCGGCTGTCCGAAGAAGTCGTGCATACGCTGGCCGATGCCTTCGATGGACGCCTTGAACGCTGCACAGGCAGCCTCCGCTTCGGCACTCCACACGATGGTCTGCCCAGCGTGGAAGCGGTCGTTGCTGAAGTTGGTGGTGCTCAAAGTTTCCTTCTCGTGGTCATCGGCGTCTTCGACGATCTCCAGCTCGTACAGCTTGTTGTCCACCAGATAACGGACGCCGTAGTGGAAGCCGAGCACGGGAATCTCTTGGAACGACGGCTGCCCTTTGGATACCGAACGACCATCTGCGTCACGGGCAACGTAGGCCACGGTATAGGCGATGACCTTGACCCGCGAGGCATGCAGCACCCGCTCATAGAACTCGCGTCCAATCGCACGCAGCAACTTTTCCATGGTGTCCAGGCTGGACTTGGTGCGGACGAAGTAGGTGCCGGTCTTTGGGTCTCGGTCGATAGGCTCCTGCCGGAACAGCGGGATGTAGCTGCCGAAGAACTTGGCGTAGTGGTCAGGCATAGCTGCCACAAACGACGTGTCGCCGCGCGGGTCGAGGTAAATCGCTGTCTTGCCCTGAATGTAGTTAGGCTCTCGACCAATGCAGTCCTCGAAGTAGCCTACGCCGACGTCCTTCAGCTTCTTGTACGGAGCTGGGAATGGCTTATGGCTCATGCGTTCACCTTCTGTACCAGTTCAGCGAAGAGAGGGGCGAGGTCGCTGCCTTCCAGATCGCGTGCAATCCGGGTCTGCAGATCTTCGGCGACCACACCCTCGATGTCGGTGTCCACGTCCTTCAGGGAGTCGAGCAGCTCGACCTTGTTGCGCACGGCGAACAGGTCGTTGCAAGTCTGCAGCTCAGTGCCTGCCGGGCCGCAAGCTTGGTACTCGCCGGCCTTCCAGATCTCGCGGATGAACTCGCTGACCTCCACCGCGCTGGACACGCTCTCGGCGCCGGTGACGTCAACGAACTGTACGCCTCTGAGATCGGGGATATCGCCGCCCAGCTTGATCTCGCAGTAGCTCTGTGTCTCCGACCAGATCAGCTCTTTGGTCAGCGTGGCGGTGTCCAGCTCCAGGTGGTAGATGAACTTGTCGCCGATGTCGTGGAAGCTGGTAGGGTGAGTGTTTCCCAGCACCACGACCTGGCCGCCGAGGTCTGTCGAACCATTGTGCTCATGGCCGATGAAGATGTAATCGAACGATGCGATCAACTCTTTGGCCAGGTCACGGCTCAGGTTAAGCGTGCTGTCCTCGGTGTTAAGCTCGAAGTTGTAGTTGCAGTGCAGGAACAGGTAGCTGGCCAGGCCGTCACGGTGCGCCGCTGCGTGCTCTGCTGCCTGGCGCATCGCGACTTCGAAAGTCTCTTGGCTGGCGTGGTGCGGCACGAAGTACAGCGACTCGTGGCAATCGAAGAACGGATCTGTCAGGTTTGGCACCGCGATGATCGGTGCCCCCATGTCTCGGATCGCCCGAAGCGAGGTCACAGTGCCTTCGCGGTTGGTCTCATCGTGGTTGCCCGCCAACGTCCAGCGGCAGCCGCTGGCCACGTTGAACCCCTGCACGATGACCTCTTCGCTGTTGAACGACTTGTCGAACAGGTCGCCAACACAGATCAGCGGGTTGGTCGCGGTGTTGACGATGGTCATCGCTTGGTCGTACAGCGCCTGCTTCAGCCTGGCCGAAGACTCCCGAGTGGTGTGCGCTGCCCGGGAAGTCCCCAGATGGGGGTCGGTGAAGATGGTGATGTTTTTCATTGAAACAGTCCTTTCACGAAATGGTGAAGTGCAGAAAGGAGTGGGATCGCCGTGAACACGATGATCCCCTCGAGAATGAACAGCGCGAGTTTCTTCTTGACGTCGTTGGTCATGGTTCCATCCATTCAAGGTTGGGGCAGCGCGCTGCCCCGGGCTTTACGGTCAGGCGTTCTTGTCCGATTCCCAGCACTTCGATACCGGCAAGTTGGGGATGCCGTCCGGCGTGAAGCCGAAGTGGCGAACCACGTTGCGCTGGCCGACGTAGGAGTCACGCGCTTCCCACTGTGCGTTCTTTTGGTCTTTGGTGCCGTGGGCGGTAGCCTTGAAGGTACGGCCGGTGCCGTCGCCGACGTCCATTACCCAGACAGGGACGCGGAGGTAGCCGGTGACAACGCCGTCTTCATCGCGGATCTCGTAGGGCGTGCCTTCCTCGTAACCGGTGACGGTGTACTCGTGGTCTTCCATGTCCTTGATCTTCAGCAGGCCCGTGCTGCGTTTACCATCGAGGTAGCCGCTGTCACCGTGGCGAACGATGCTGCCCTCGTAACCCTGCTCAAGGTACTGCTGGTGCAGATGCTTGGCGCCTTCCAGGCTGTCAACGCGCACCGTCGATACCAGCTTCAACGGCGAGCTGACGGTGGAGTGGGTTACCTGGTACGGAGTCTGCCCGAGAATGGCAGCCACGCGGGCATAGCGGTCGCTGAACTGGTCACCGGCGACCATGTCGTAGATGTGGTATTCGATCACCGCGGACTCTTCGCGAGGATCCTTGATCAGGCTGCCGATCTCTTGCAGCGAGATCCCGTGGCAGTACAGCTCACCGTCAAGGTGCACGTCGCCGAGAAGCGCCAGGGCTTCAGCGATGTGAGGCAAGTTGATCGGCTTGCCGTTGCGGCTGTACATCAGGCCGTTCTTCGACAGGCAGCGGTGGCCATCCAGCTTCGGCTGCACGAAAGCGTTGCTCCAGTCCACCTTCTCCGGCTTCACCTTGTCGATGGGGTGGGCCAGCATTGGCATTTCATTGCCGCTTGCGTTGGTGGCCGGCGCGGTGGCTGCTTCCTCGGTTTCAACGTAGCCCTTGTCGAGCTGTTTTTTCCAGCGCGACTCGGCTTCAGCGATCGCTTGCTGTGCCGGAGTGGTCTCGTTGGCTTTGCCGATATTCACTCCCTTCACCGCAGTGTTCTTCTCGACCGCCGCGCCGTCCATGGTCTTGGCGAACGTAATGTTCAGCGCTGCTTTGCCGTCTTCCAGCTCTCGGGCTTCCACCTTCCACCAGCCCGTGGATTTGCCGTGGTTCTTGTACAGCGTCTTGCTCGACAGCGTTTTGAAATCAGTCATCAGTCCATACCCCAAAAATTAGAAACCCCGCTACTTAGCGGGATTTGTTCAGTGTATCCGCATGTGAAGGTATGCGGAAGTAGTCAGAGATCAGATCAACCACACGCTGCCTTTGCAGCTTGTTGATGACCCCCACATTTGCCCAGGTGGCGAGCAGGTGGCGTTTGTCGATCCGCGCTGTGTCGTGTACGGCGATGCCGTCCCACAGCTGGATCACGCCGTTCTGCGCGTCCCAGAACAGGATGTAGTAGGGAATGCCCAGCAGGAACCTGAACCGGGCGATCGCTCCACGCTGCGCCGGCCGAACCGCGGCCTTGGGCATCGTGCTGTGTTCCTCACTGGCTTTCACCTCGAGGAAACACAGCCTCTGGCCGTCCTGCAGGTTCTGACACCCTGCAGGCAGGCCGAGGAGGTAATCGCTGGGCTGCTCAGCAACGATGGAGCCGGCGGCCCCGGAGTCCGAGAGGCGGTGGTAGCTGACAAGGCGCTGATCAAACAGCATCTTGAACACCTGCACCATTTCCTTCTCGAACACCTTCCCGATGCTTGCAGCCATGGTCAGCCTTCCTTGAGCTGGTCGATCAACCCCATCAGGCTGATGTCGAAGTCGGTCAGCGACCCGTCGTTGACGATGGTGTGGGTGATGTAGGAGCGAGCAATACCCTTCTCGCTGACATGCCCCTCAAGGCCTACGGCGGTCTTCACCTTCTCCACCAGGCTGTGGTGCTCCGGCCGGACGATCTCGATGATCACCCCGCCATTGAGCGTGATCCACTCCGCCTCGGAGTCGAATCGCACATCGCTGAGCACCATGCCGTCGATAGCCGGTAGGCTGTTGATCTCCTTCCAGCGCCTGGCCACCAGATTCACCCAGATCTGTGGGTTCATCAGCTCCCGGCCCCACTCGGTGCCGAGCGTCTGCATCATCACCCGGTACGACTTGCAGGTTTCAGGGCAGATGTCCGAGCGATCGCCTTCGTGAAAGTGATCGCCGAAGACCGACTTCAGCATGGTCTTCAGCGGCTCCGCGAAAGCGTACTGACTGAGCGCCAGGTGTCGGGCCAGATAGCGCGCTGCGTGATCTTTACCCGACCTGGCCAGGCCGGTCACGCCGAGCAGCATCACAGCGGCTGCTCAACGCGGAGTTTCAGGGCCTGTGTCAGCTCATCGCTGAACAGCATTTCGCACTTGTCGCTGAGCAGCCACTTGCAATAGTCACGGCCGAGGTTCTTCACCTTGCTGCCCTTGTGCTGGCCGAAGCCGATCTTCATTTCCAGCGTGCCGTCGTCACCCTGCATCCAGGCCATCAGCTGGTCGAGGTTCTCGACCTTTGCCCAGCCGAACAGCGGCTTGATGCAGATCAGGGTGCCTTCAACGTCGGCGAAGGCGTCATGCGCCTTGCCCAGCGGTTCGCCCACCAGGTGCTCGTAGAAGTGAACCAGCTTGGCGCTCGGCCACTTGTGTTCGCTCTTGAGCTTTCGTGCAGCCTTCATCAGGTCGATGGACTTCGGTGCACGAAGGCCGACCCGCGCTGCAATCCGGTTGTCGAACGAGCCGCTGTTGTAGCCGATCACGGCATCCAGCTTCATCTCGTTGACGGTTTCCATCTGCTCGCGCAGATACTCTTCCCACGGCTTTTCATCGATCAGGTCGTGGGCGTAATAGCCGTGAACTTTCGAGGCTTCCGGGTGGATCTCCTGCCCGGGGTTCAACAAGGTCACGTCCTTGTCGTGGATTTCAAACTCACCATTCTGGTGAACGGTCACGATACACAGGGCTGACTGCAGAACGCCGCAGGTTGCGGCATCCACCCCCGTGGTTTCGTAGTCGTGCGCTAATGCCTTGACGCTCTGTCCATTGAAGCTCATTTGGCTTTCCTTTCTGCTGTGAAGAAGTCTTTGTGGATGGCCGGCCATTTACGGCGGAACGCCTCAATCCGCCTAGCCATGAGTGACTCGTTGTGCTGGGAGTCAGCGAGCTGCTTGCGCAGCTCACGGACTTTTGCAGCGGTTTCCCGCAGGCGCTGGTTCTCCACCAGCAGTCGGGTGTTGTCGGCGAGCAGCTGATCAACATCAATCGGCTTGGCTGGTGCGGGATCCGGGAGGTTGAGAACAGCCTCCCGAAATTTTTCCCACCAGCCGCCCTTAGTCGGCGATGTTTTCAACCTCCACCTCTTCGTCTTCGTCGGCTTCGATGTAGGTGGCCTTGCGGATCGGATCGAACGGTTCCAGCACGTCCTTCTCCCAGATGTCGCGGCCTTCTTCCAGCGCCTCTGCGACAAATTTGGCCACGTTCTCTGGGCTGATGTCACGGCCCAGCTCCTGCACTCTACCCCAGTCACAGCCGATAGAAAACTCCGGTACTTGTCGAACTTTGTGCCCCGGAGGGGTTGACTCTTCCATGAACCGTCCGACCTCTTGGCAATACGCCAGAACGTCGTCCTTGTGTACCCACGACACGACTTCATCGTAGATCGGCGCGAAGAACACCATCCGCAGGCGATCCATGATCCCGCTGTCGGCGATCCGGGTCAGCACGATGCGCAACATCTGCGCGGCGCTGCCCTGGATGGTGGCGTTGGTGCCTTGGCGATGCTGCCGAGCGACCTTGCCGCCGTCGTTGCTGAAAATGTCCGGCGTAGCGTGACGCTTGGTGCCGAACGCTGTCAGCGTGAAGCCGTTCTTCTCCATGAAGCGGGCTGTCTCTTCCTGCCACGGGCGGATCCGCCAGTACAGGGCCATGGTCTGCTCCAGCAGCTGTTTCGCTTCCTCGAATGGTGCGATGAGGTTGCGAGACAGGGTGCCAGCCCCGGCGCCGTAAGCCATGCCGAAGTTGATCGTCTTGGCCTTGCCGCGAATCGCCACCGCCAGCTTGTGCAGAGGGTGATCCTTGGTGTCCTTGGCCAGGCAGAACTCCATGTAGTCCATCTTCGCGATACCGGCGCCAGTCATACTGTGCAGGTCTTTCTCGTTGCCTGGTTCATACACCGACAGCATCACCGGGTCGTTGGCGAGGTTAGCCATGAGACGGATCTCTTGGCCGTTGAAGTCGATCGCCACACACAAGTAGTCCTTGTTGGGTGGAATGTAGATCGACCGCATGACCTTGCCTTCGCCTTTCTTCGGCACCTGCAGGCTGTTCGGCGCGCTCGCCGTTGGCCGGGTGGTGTCGGTGCCCGCGTCGGTAACGATCGGGTGAACGTTGCCGTCTCGGTGACGCCACATCGGGTACTTGTCGTGGAACAGGCTGCAGCGTGTGCTGGCCGACTTCACCACTCGCAGTACCTGCAGCGCTTCCCGTTGCCAGCAGTCGTTCGGCACATCGTTAGCCAGCGCGGTGAGGATCGCTTGCTCATCGGTGGATGGGCCTGCTTCCTTGATGCCGATGGACAGCCGACCTTTGCCTGGCGACTTGCCACGCAGCCGCACCGGCACGCCAATCTTGCAATACAGCAGTTGCTGCATCTGTGCCGGGCTGCCCACGTTCAGTGGATCGCCGAACTGCACAGTCCGCGGCTCAACCCCGGCCAACCGCTGAATCAGCTCAGCCAGCTTGTCAAAAGTCTTTTCCGCGGCTTCCAGCTTGGCACCGTCGGTGTCTTCTGCCGACTCCGACTCTTCTGCTTTGCGACGTAGGTCACCCATTTTCAGGCAGCCGGCGTTCACCGCCGCGGCGATCATATCGACAACTTCGGCCTGCTCCTTGGTGAGTTTCCACTCATCGCGGAAGCCTGCCGCGCCCGCCGCGTCGAACCACTCGGTGATTGCTTTGAGCGTTACCTTCTCGATCTCAGGCAACCCCACCGCCTTGAAGGCCGGATTCAACTGCAGAGGCGTGAAGGCAAACGTCGGCATCACCGACTCTTCGCGGTACGGCGTGTACTGGCAGGCTGCTTCGACCTTCTTGCGCCACTCTGCGACCTTGGCCCCGGCCTGATCCACGTCACCATCAGCTTTCTTCTTGGCCGAGCGGAACATGTAGTCCTTCTCGGCTTCGATCAGCGACTTGGCGCCTTCCGTGATGTTGCCGGTGACGTTCTTCTCAAGGATCTCGCGAAGCTCGATCATGCCGACGCGGATGGTTTCCAGATCCTTGGTATGGATGCGCTTCTGCAGTGCCCAGTTCATGTTCGAACCAGCCACGTAGGCACGCTGCAGCACTTCGGTTGGGCGCACTGCCCACTGCTGGTAGAAGTCCCACTGCCCATCCAGTTGCAGCAACAGCTGCAGCAGGTCGTGCAGGTGGCCGGTCACCAGGCTGTCATCGGTGCCGTAGGTGAAGGTTTCATCGGCGGTCAGCTCGCACATCATCCGCACGCCTTGCCCACCGTTACCGGCGGCCAGCGTGTCGGCGAAGGAGGTCTGCTCGTAAGCCAGGTAGTTCAGCGAGATCGCCTTCAGGCCCGCTTCCATGTTTTCGTCGTAGAACCGCTGCATCATCCGGGTGTCTTGGATGTTTTTCAGCCAGACACCGAGGTTGGTGTGCGAGACCACGCCTTCAAACAAGGCGTTGTGGGCGATCCGGGTAGTGTGCTCGCCGGCGAATTCCAGAATTTCCAGAATCACCGAGTTGTTCACGTTGGCGCTATCGCGGTGATCCACTGGAATGTAGATCACGTTCTCCAGATGTCGGCCGAACTGGAACGAGGCACCTGCCAGCTCCTGGCTGAGCATGTCGACGAAGTTGTTGCCCGCCTGAGACGCGCGGCGGAAGTCAGCGATCGGGTTCTTGTCCGAGGACTCATAGTCGAACGCGGTCTTGTCGCCTGCTTTGATCTCCTCGAAGATCGCCTCGCGCATCTCGGGCCAGTTGCTGGCGTCGACGATCATCGGCACCGGCATCAGGTGGCTGTACTCAGCCTCCCACATATCCTCGCAGCCAACTTCCTTGAGGCAGTTGTACAGCTCGGTGGCGTTCGGCACGCGCTTGTGGATCTTCGGCTTGGTCAGCTTGCGCTGGCGAGGTTTCCAGCACAGGTCTGGCTTCAGGTTGGCCAGGCGCCAGCCCATCTTCCAGTCCGCGAAGTTCTCCTTCAACTTGATCAGGATCTTGTCGCCGGAGGCTTCAATGGTCTCGTCGAGCAGGTCGGTGTTGCCACTTTCGACGATCTCGCACAGCTGCTCCAGGCCGTCCACGTCGTACAGCTCCAGCAGCTTCAAGACTTTTGCCGGGCCGAGACCCGTCACGCCTTTATAGTTGTCGGAGTCGTCGCCCATGATTGACTTGGCGAAGCTGGTGAAGCGGTATGGCAGGCCCGCCAGCTTGTGCCCTTCGGGGTACACGCCGTCGGCGCCGTAGTGAGCCACGTTCTTCAGGGTGACGATGGTGTCACCGTCCACCAGCTGCAGCATGTCTTCGTCGACGGTGTGGATGTCCTTGGCACCCTTCACCATCTGGCAAACCCAGGCAATCAGGTCATCCGCTTCAACGCCTTCAACGAACATCTGGGTCGCGCCCAGCGCCGAGAAGAAACGCTTGGCCCACGCCATCAGCAGTTTGTACTGCTCGATCTCGATGGGGCTTTTGTTCTCGTCCTTCTTTTCCTTCTGGCCTTTGTAGGCCGGGTAGAGCCCGAGTCGATAGGCTTTGCCTGCGTCGTGGGCAACCAGCATTTCACGCGGTGACGCGCCCTGTTCCAGCATTGGGCGGATGTAGCGGGTGAGGAAGTCGGCAGCCGCCGCTTCCCATTCCGCGAACTTGCGATCCAGCTTCACGCAGTGCAGGGTCTTGTCGCTGACCCCGTAATAAGCGTGTTTAACTGTGGCTCGGAAGTCGATGATTTGTAGAGGGTATTTGTTCATGGTCACTCCTGAATGAAGAGGGCGTGCAGTACGGACCCTCCCCCTTGGAGCTGGCACGTACCCAGGTTGCAGTAGTTCTTGCTTGGGTCGAGGTCTTCGCCGGTTACCGCGACATAGATTTCGGCTGGGACAGTGCGCTGTGTATCGTCTACCAGTGTCCACAGCTGCAACGGCTCCACTTGCCCTGCCTGATGCTGAACTGTGGTATCAGCCGACAGGCCGCCGGGGACGTGGATAACATTCATGCCTACATTCAGACCGTACTTGAGCATCTTCATGGTCAAACCTCCGGGAACGCTTTGAAAATAATCTGCAGGCACTGCGCCTGATAGCGGGCATCATCCAGCGCATCATGGGCGACACCGCCTTCCCGATCCGGCATGTACAGCCCGCGGGACTCTGCGAACTCCACAAGCGTGCGCTGGTCACGAACTTTACGAAACGAGTAGGGGACAGCGATACCCTCTCGCTTGTGTGCCTCTTCCAGCCACACGCTGTCACGGTCACCTCGTATCCACAGCTCACCGGTGAAGTTTGAGTTTCGGCCAATCGGCGTGGTGTCAGCCTGCAGCCATTGCCAGAGGGCGCGAAGGGCGTTGCCGAGGCTGATCCCGCCCTTTCCTTCCAGCGCAACTTGCTGCGTATTCCGGCTCTGTTCCAGCCACCAGTAGAAAGTGCTTGGGTCTATCGGTGCCTGGCCTTCCAGATTCACCGCGACATGGAACTCGTTGCTCACTCCCGCAGGCGGCCCAGCCAGTACCTGATTGGAGGGGTTGGGCGAGAAGCGCACCGCGCCGATCGCAATGATCGGCGCGGCAGGCCCGAGGCCCGCAGTTTCCAGGTCAATCGACACCGGGTATTCAGCGATGCTCTCGTAGTACATCGTCACTCTCCTGTCAGGGCGTTCCAGCTGTACGGGAAGAGGCTCTGCATGATCGGGCCGATCTCGCTGAACAGATCGTTCACTTCGCCCTGAGCGTGAGAGTCGGTGCGTTTGGCGTAGGCCGCGGCGTAGGCGTAAAGGCTGCCAGTCCAGTACCAGTTCACTTCGCAGCCCTGCGGAAGGGCGAAGCGGGCCTGCTCAGGCGCCACGCCCTGCTTCACCAGATCCTCGTAGAACTTGATCATGTCCTCGCAGCGTTGTTTGTACGCCAGAAGCAGGGCAGTGCTGTCAGGGTGAGGCCCAGCACTGCCCTGTTTGACCTTGTCACCATCGGGAGCCAGGCGGAACTCTTTTGGCACAAACAACACCGGGCGATCGCTGATGTAGCGGCGGCTTTCTTCGTTCTCGACGAAGCCGACCTTGTGCTTGAAGCACTGGGTACGGATCGGCACCGGCGCCGACATTTTCAGGGTGATCGAGGTGTGCGCGAATGGCGTCCAGTGGCCGTGCTTGGCTAGGTAGTTGATCAGCGCCTCGTGGGAGCGAACTTTCACGCCCTGCTCAACCGACAAAGCTTCTGCTACCGCTTCGGTCAGGAACATCTGCACCGAATCGTCGTTGGCGAAGCTGACCTTGGCAGCGCGGACAACCGACAGGTCGTTGCCCATGTGGTCGATATATTCTGCTTTCATTGTCCGAGCCCCTTGCGGTTGCCAAAAGTGTTTACCGAACCGTCATCGTTCCAGATCGGGACGCCGCCTACCGCCACCATGGCCCGGTTCATCTGGTCTCGATCCAGAACCTCACCCTTCAGCTCACTGTTTGGGTGGCTGCACAGAATAAGGCTGCGTTTTGGGTTGGCCGTGCCGGGAGTTCGGCTTCGAAGGAGTTCGCCGTCGTCGAAAACCCGGTCACAGTTGAAGTGCTTCTTCAGCGCTTCCTTGAAATGCGTCTTGCCGGTCGCAGCCGGCGAGCAAAAGATGATGTTCATTCCGTGCTCCATGTTCCAATAAAAAGCCCCCGCCTATGGCAGGGGCGCGGCGGACTTTTTAGCCCCGCGGGGCGTCACGGCTTGGGCCACCGTTCTTGTCGCCCTGCACGGACTTACCGGTGATACCGTCACCAACGATATCGACGCGGCCGGTGTCGAACCACTGGGTAGGCTCAATCTTGCCCTCGGCGTTCACCTTGGGGGCCAGGCCGTACTGATCGCAGCCGGTGATGTAGCTGCAGCAGGCCGTGATGATGCCGGTGAAACCGGTGATCTTGTCCTGGCCTTCTTTGCCCAGGTTTTCGCGTGGGTTGGCGGTGCTCATGATTACTGACCCTCCGATTTGTCAGCGCGAGCCTGCGCGGCTTCGTCGCTGTAGCCGTTCTTGTAGCGCTTGCCCAGCAGCTTCACCTTGTTGGCCAGCTGCGCTTCGCCCAGGCTGGTTTGAATGCCGTTCAGCAGGCCCACGATGTAGAAAGTAGCATCGCCCGCTTCCTCGCGGACGTTCTCGCCGTCCAGCTCAGCGCCGAGGACGTGGCTGACCACCTGCTCGAGCATTTCAGCAGCTTCACCGGCCAGGCCTACCGCCATATGCAGCATGTGCATTTTTTCCGGGGTCAGGCCTTCGAAGGCTTCGCCCAGGCCTTGGCTACTCGGCAACTTGAACGATTCAGGGTCTGCGCCATCGACCGGAGGTTTGTTGTAGACGATGACTTTCTTGGCGGCGTCGAGCTGATTGCCCTTGTTGACGATGGCGGTACACAGGGTCAACAGCTGCAGAAAACCGGTGAACTTCAGGGTGTCCAGCATCGCTTGGCCGGGCTTTGCCAGCTCTCGCACCATGCCAGAGAAGCTGTGTTCAGCGATGCGCTGGCGGTTCTCTTCCGGGATATCGGAAAGGATCGCCGCGTTGCGCTCTTGAGAGAGTTGTTCGAAGGTTGAGGCCAAAGCTTGGTTGACTGGCTGGTTCATAGGTCTGTCTCGAAAATTTTTGAATAAAAAGCCCGGCAGGATCACCGGCCGGGCTTCAGTTCAGAGCGCGGTGTTACTCAACCTTGCCGATGGCCTTGAAGTTCCACGGGCGGAAAGCTTCTTCGCCGGTGCCGATCTTCTTGCCCACGGTGCAGTTGATGAGCAGTTCACCCGGAGTGCAGCCGAACTTGCGGATACCCACTGCGAACGCACCGGAGAGGCGATCCTTCGACGCCGGTGGAATCGACAGCGAGACCATCTGGTCATCGAACTCGTCGTCACGGTTCTTGATCTGAGCCATGCCTTCGATATAGGTCTTGATTTCCAGAGGGTGGCCTTCCACGCCGTAACCGTCACCGCGCCACTCGGCCAGAGTTTCTTCGGCGCTGGTGCCGTCGGTGAAGGTCAGACCTTTAGGGTCGTAGCTGTAGAACATTTCAGCGCCGTTGCCCGGGAACTGGCGGACGATGTAGATCGAGCGGGTGCTGAAGATCTGCACGTCTACCGAATCACCCAGGTTGGTTTCTTCGCTGCCCAGCTGGAACTGACCTTCGGCCAGCTTCATGCGGTCAAACGACATACCGGTGAGGTTCAGGCCTTCAAAGCCTTGCGCGGCCATTTCTTCCTGGAACTGCTTGGCTGCGCCCGCTTGGCGTTCAGTGTTCGACAGAGCCACGCCGCTTTCAGTTTTCACTGCCACTTCCTGCGGCTTGATCTGCTCCGGCTCGATTTCTGCTTCCGGCTCTGCGGCGGCGGTGGTGGCGGTGGCTTCAGGTTCCACTACCTGAGCGTCATCGGCTTCAGCATCCTTGTCTGCGCCTTCATTGGCCAGCGCCTGGTCGTTTTCTTTTTCCAGCAGTTCGCCTTCCTTGACCTGCGAATCCTTCGCAGTTTCGACTACCGCTTCCTTGACGGTTTCGGTTTCCTTCACCGCGGTCTGTGCGGTGGTTTGTACTTCGGTGGTTTCTGCCGGTGCTGCTGCGCGTTTCAGTGCCATGATCGTTGTCTCTCTAAGTTAATTAGGTTTCGGTTCATCATCATTTTCATCGGCAACTAGCGAGGAATCCGCTAGCGCAGGCTGATTTATACAGAGACGCCCAACCCTCTGTCAACCGAGTAATTCGTGGAGCAAGTCGTGCTTGTCCTTGATCGCTCGGTTGTTGCTTTCCTCGTTCGCCAACAACGACTTGAAGTTCTTGTCGGACAGTGTCCGCAATACCCTCATGAAGTACACGTTGACGATGTTGATCTGCCCCTTGCGGTCAGCCCTTGCGATTGCCTGCTTCGCCGCTTTTGGCGACGTCGGGCACTCGTAAAAGATGATGTAGCCGGCGACCTGCAGGTTCAGCCCTGCGCCGCCGGATACCCACTGGATGATTATTGTGTCGCACTCATCATCGCTTTGGAACTTGTCCAGCTGCTCCTGTCTGTTGTCGATCCCGCCGTAGATGATCGCCACCTTACGGTGAGCAAACTGCATGGCGAGCCCTTCAATAGCCTGCCTGTAAAACGCGAAGATGATCAGCTTGCGGCCTGGGCCGGGGTTGATCGTCTCCACCAGCTGTCCAGTTGCCTTTGCCAGTTCGTCACACTCTGTAAGGGTGGGGTCGAATTTGGTTGGGCAGCTGATCAGCTGCAAGGCCAGGTGCCGCAAAGCGCTGGCGCTGTCCGGCGCCAGAACCCGGTCGCCGAGGACTGCAAAGCGATCGCGGATCACCTGCTGATAGAGCTTCAAGTGGCGTCCGGACAGCCTCACCGGCACCTCGCTGATGATCGGCTCAGGCATCTGGATGACGTCACGCTTCTGCACCCGGTGAGCATTTTTCCAGAGCGAGTCGTAGATCTTTTCGACGTCCTTGTAGCCGACGATGTTCTTGATCTTCTTGCTCTTGCCATTCGGCAGCGGGACTTTGAACTCCTCGATCTCGCAGTGCTGCCGGATGAACGACGCCTTATTCAGGTAGGCGCCGGGGTTGATCAGCCTGATCAGGCCATAGGCATTGTGCAGGTGAGTCGGGATCGGCGTGCCGGTGAGGACGTACAGCGCGACCTCGTCCTTCAGCCTCATGCTCATCTCGTACACCGACTCGGAAAGGATTGAGTCCATCCCGCATAGCGCATCGCCCTCATCAAAGAACTGCACATGGTAGTTCTGATGGTAGAGCAGCATCTGCTTGGGATTCGGCGCGGTGCCATTCTTCGGATTGATCATCCGGCCGTCCTTGGTGTACGGCTGGGCGCCGGGGAAGCGCGGATCGCCCTTGTTGTCCCCTTCTTCAATGAAATAGCTGGTAGCGAATTCTTTTTTCGTACCTATCTCTTTGATATTCCTTATTTTCCACAGATTATTTCCGATGTTTTTCCGTGGGTGCTTGGCGTTGTACATGCGGTAGATGTCGTAGGACATGACCAGAATATCTGGCCAGCCTTCGACGTCCCAGCGGGCTTCCTTTTTCTTTTTCTTGTCCGCGCTGCAGTCCAGATCCTCGATCTTCAGGTGCTTGCTGACACCGGGAAAGAACACCTCGAACTCAGCCATGAACTGCGGGATCAGCCCGGGCAGAGTGGTGAACACCACCCGGTTGCCCATGGCTGCCATGAAAATTGCGTGAACCTGAGCTGGGTAGGTCTTGCCTGCGCCTGGCTCAGAAAAATCCCCGTAACGATCGTTCCAGGGGTAGATCTTGATCATGTCGAGTTGATGCGGCATGGGCCAGTTGGGTAGCTCTATCTGGCTGAACCAGTCGGGGTGGTTGCCCACCCCGACCTCGAGCATCAAGTCGTGAAGACTTCTGCTCATCAGTAGATCCTCTGTGACCTGCTTCGAAGGATTTTTTCGTGGTCGTCGCGACAGTCCGAATCACAGAAGCGCTGAGGCTCCGGGAGCGGCTCGTCGCAGTTGTAGCAGCTGCCTTTATAAGCCAGTGTCGCCACCGGCTTACGGGCCAAGCGCAGCTGCTCCTGCAGAATGTTCTCCTGCTCAACCCCTGCTCTATCAACCGGGTCTGCGTAATTCTCGGTCATTCCTCAGCCTCCGTGTCCTTGATGAAGTTGTTCAACAGCGTCCCTTTTTCGGTGAGCTTCTGCACACTGATCACGTAGACGTCGATTTCTGGGTTGTGTGGGTGGGGTTCGATGCGCAGGAAGTAAACTTCGCCCTCGATCAACTCGGCGAGCTGATTGAAGTTTCGGATTACCGCCAGCTCGCCGACGTTTTTGGTGTGGGCTTGATAACGCGGCAGGCAGGATTGCAGCACCAGGTACAGCGAATCGCCTTGGCGCCAGTAATGCTTGCCTGCCACCAGACGCAGCCGCTCATCGAACGTAGCGTCAGCCAGGGTGTTCATCGTGCTCAGGACGCGGTCAACTTCCGAGGAAGACTTGCCGCGCTCGACCTCGGTGACTCGGCCGCCGTAGTAGGTGATCAACTCACTTTCCAGCATGCGGACGCTTTCCACGCCGTCGACCTTGAACTCTTCCATGGTGTGGATGAGCATGTGCAGTCCAGTCAGGCAGCACATCATTCCCCAGCGCGGCCGCTCCTCGACGCCCTTGTGGATCATGCTCGACTTGCTGTGCAGGATCTTCAGCAGCGCGCTCGGCGACGTGCCCAGTGCCACAGTGACCAATGCCCGAGCCATCCTCAGCAGAGCTGACCGGTTCTTCACCGCGATGCGGTAATTGTCCCGGTAGGTTTGGTTCTGCAGCGCCTTGGCCTGAAGCCGGACTTCTACCGAACGGCTGCGCAGCGCTGGCACCGATGCCGACTGCTCACTGGTGTACACCAGCGGCGCCGATACCCGATCTTCGGTCACAGTCAGCTCGCGCTGGCTGTTGATGTTGCCCCGTTGGATCGGCGCGTGGCTCCAAGCTGCCTTCAGGATGCCGACGATCTGGCCGTAGCGAGTGTTGCCCAGTTGCACCGGGTTCACCTCTTCGATCAGCCGTGGCACCGTCGTGCTGCTGCTCACATAGCGGGTCAGCGGGAACAGCGTGCCGACCTCCACGTTCTGCAGCTCAGCCTTGTTGTAGTCGATCCCGTTGATCATCGCCATCAGCGTGGCCAGGCAGGATTTGCCCGCCCCGGCGTTGCCGAAGATGTTGAGCAGCGGGAATTGAGGCTCTTCGAACTGGATGTGCTGGCGGAAGTGGCACGAGACAAACCACCCCAGCATCTGCGCGACCTGAACCGGTTCGTTCACTTCGCACAGGGCGCGGATGGCCTCGGCCAGCTGCTCATCATCCTCCAGCGGATTGCTGCCGCCGATCAATGCGGGGGACTGCCGAGCATTGCCGTCGAAGCGGAAAGGGCTGCGCCCACCAAGACCGGTGATGGCTGCCCCAGCTTCAACATAGTGCGCGACCGTGCCCCGCTCGCTGCGATCTAAAACGATCCCGCAGACGTTCGCACGAATCATCTTGTCCAACTCTTTATCCTCAGCCTTTTCCCTGGAAAATTTCAGCAGGGCCACCAGCATCTTCTGGATTTCTCCGTCGCCGGCGTACACCGCCGCGTCCCGGCCTTTCACCGCCGAGATCAGGTCACGCTTGGAACTCCACGAACGCTCGGACAAGGCGATCTCGCTGACCGTCTCGCTGCCCGACACCTTGAGGGTGCCGACCAGTTCCTTGCGCTCACTGTTACGCCAGCTGGTATGGCCACTGGCGTTGGTGTAGGACTCCAGCTCAAACACTTCCAGCGTGGGCCAGAACGTGAAGTTGGTCAGCTGCCGGCTGTTCTCCTCGCCGACCAGGTGATAGCCGCTCTCGTCATAGCGGATCCGCACCTCGGAGTTGTAGTTGCCCACGTTCTCCTGAGTGGTTTCGCCACTGGCAACGTCAGATCGGCAGATCGGGCACTGGCGGCAGGGGGTGCCGATGGTGGCGATCAGCGCGCCGGGAGCGAACTTGATGGAGCCGTTGAAGGTTCGGTGCAGCTGCCCTTGGACATGCTTGAGTCGCTCGACTTCAGAAGGCCGGCTGCTCGATTCGACATTCTTCACGAATGGCCGAACCAGCGTCTCCATGTACTCCTTCTCTTCCGACTTCTCGTAGCGGGCAGCGATGTACGCTGCCAGCTGCATGGCCGCTTGGTTCCAGTTTGAGTTGCCTGAATCACCATCGGTGATCAGCTTCTGGATGCAGCCCGGAATACCTTCCCACTCCCGCATCGCTTCTTTCGGCACGACACAGGCCGCGCTCATGGCCTTCACTTTGCGGGACGCCGCAACGCGGGCAGCCTTCAGCAACTGCTCGGCTTTCGCGTAAGTGACGTTCTTGCCTGGCTGTGGAGTTGCCAGCGCCGGCCGAGGGGAAGCCACGATGGCGTGGTACTCCTCGCTGTTCATATCGGCCAGCTCGTTCGGCGTGGTGCCAACCTTGTAGGTGCCGCTGCCCGGGCGAGGAACACCCTCACAACGCCACATCCGGCCACGGCCGCAGGAGTACACCGATTCATCCAGGCTGCACGGCGATTGAAGGCCAGCACCTTTGAGGATGGTCAGCATGATCTCGCGGTAGATCATCGGCAGGAACTTTGTAGGCTTCTTGACGCCAAACACCTGAGCCGGGATGGTGATGTGCACACCCTTGCCGCCGGACAGCCAGCAGTGGATGAACTCAGACGGGATGTCCAGCTTGTTCATCAGGTAGTCAATCACAGCGTTGACGTCAGCGAGCACCTGATCAATGTCATCGGCGTCGTCGAAGTCCAGGTACATCGGGCCCATGTACAAAACGGTCTCTACAGCGTTGAGACCGTTTTCAGTAACGTCTTCCGGGTTTTGATCGACCATCAGGACAGTTTTGAACGCAGGCGGGCCTGGAAGCTCAGCTCTCTCAAGCTGCTCTTCTGTGTAAAGCCGCCATGGTTCCTTCTTGTCCGGTTTGAACTGAAGGAAATAATACATGGCGTCAATCCTTGTTCATCGGGGCCTGTGACTCACGCTTGACGATGGTTTTGCCATCGCGATTGAATGCCAGAAAGTCGACCTCACGGCGAATGCCGCGGCGCTCGACCGCTTCTTTGAACAGGGTGATGTTGTAGACCTGATCCATCTCGACCGCGCCACCGATCTCCAGACGGTTGTAATAATCAGCCAGCTTGTTGTAGTCGATAGGCGTGTTAGGGGTACGCTCTTCGTGTTCCACGACTTTCATGTAAGGCTCCTGTGTCCGGGCCGCCTACGCGGTGAACCCGAACTTGTTGATGATCAATTCCTCTTGTGGCCGACTGAACGCCACGTACAAAAGCCGCTGCCGTTCACTGCGGACTGGGTTGTCCAGCAGATCCTTGACATCGACCATGACACGCTTGAAGGTGCTGCCCTGGCTGCGGTGGACGGTGATGCAGTAGCAGTATTTCAGATCCGCAAACAGGTCTTTGAACTGGTGAAGCGTCTTCCAATGATAGCCTGCGTTTCCGCCGCTCTTGCTGGCCTTCTTGGCTTTTTCAGCCAGCTCATTGGTGTAGCGCTGGTAACGCTCGTATTCGTCCTCGTGAAGGACATGAGCGAAGACCTGGCGTGCATCAGCATACACAGGATTCAGGGTTACCAGCCACGTCTTCCACTTCTCGCTGGTCTGCTCATCGAACATGGTGCTCTCGCGCACCGAGGCGACCAGCGACTCTTCGTCAGTGGACAGCTCGACTTCGCCGCCCTTGGTGATCGGGCTGCCGGTTACCAGCCGCTCGCCGATCTCAAATCGCGCGGCCTTATCGCCGTAAATCTTGGCGCGAATGGCCTTGTTGATGTCGTCAACGCGGTAGTTACGCCAGGCCAGCACCCGGACATCTTCCAGATCGGTGTTCAGGTCGAACTCGGCGACCACCGCCTGCAGGAAGTCGGCAGCCTTGAGCACACGCACGTTGTGATCCGGGATCACGTCGAACTTGAACGCGCGGTTTTCCTTGATCGCCTCGCGCAGCGGGTGGGTCAGCTGCAGGATCCCGTTGGCGGTGCCGTCAGGGTTGTTCTTCTGGCGCTCAACTTGGGTCAGCTCGCTGGTAGGGTAAAGCCCGAAAGCCTTGGAGTCCTTCTCCTTGACCGGAGGCAGCTGCATGTTGTCGCCCATCAGCAGGCAGAACACGCCGCAGTTTTCCAGCTCTGGCACCATGTAATCGAACAGGAAGGTCTCGCCGAGCATCGACGCTTCGTCGCAGACCACCATGTTGTAATCGCCGATGACGCTGTCACGCACCTGAGCGGCGTACTTGCGTTCATCGGTCGGCATCAGCGACAAGCCCAGCGCGCTGTGCGCGGTCTTGAAGCCGATCTTGTCCATCGGTAGGCCGTACTTGCGGGCTGCTTTCTCAAGCTGCTTCACCGCCTTGTTGGTCGGCGCTACGAAAAGAATCTTCAGTCCCCCGTCGAGGAGGATCACTGCGACTTCCATCACAGAAAACGTCTTGCCGGTGCCGCCTTCGCCGATGATGGTGTAGCCCTTGCCGCCATTCTCATAAGCGTCAAGAGCTTTGTTTACGGCAATGGCTTGGCCACTGTTCAGCTGCATGGGTTATCCCCTTATAAATTTATACACTTATAGGGTGGGCACGATAATGAACCGTGCCCTCCCGGTCAAGCGTTCTTTTTGAAGATGCTCACCACGTTGGGTGAATCCGGTAACGCCTGCTTGATGATCGGCCGTGAAGTGCCGAGGGGATGGAACAGGTAGATCACCTGCTCCAGGCTGTCAGCCAGACTAAGGCCTTCGCTGTAGCCCTGGATGAACGCGACATACGCCGGCCGGAGCTGCTCAGCGCTGAAAGAGTTGATGCCCTGCTCCGTGAGGCTGTACTTCAGCCCCTCGAAGAATTTATCAATCCAGCGCGTCTGCTGCTCCGTTGTGCCTATGTCGCCGAGCCCCTTGCCGATCATCAACAGCTCAGTCTTCAGTTGTTCCACGCCTTCTCCTTCCTGGCCTGTGGCCAAGTGTTTCTGGTTAGTCAGGGATGCCTGTCAGCAGTAGGGCACTGGCACGCTGCACCAGCTTTGGATCCGCCAGCTGCTTGACGTTGGGCTTGCGCTCGAGGAACTCAGCCGGCAGGTATTGCACCGCGTCAGGGAACTGGGCTTCCAGGTGCTTCAGGGTGCGAATCGGTGCGAGGATCTTGGTCAGGTCTTCGTACAGTTCGCCGGCAGCGGTGATCACCGCGAAGTACGCCTGCATCAGCCGGTCTGCCTGAACGCTAAGGGAATAGGCTTCAACGGAGTAGGGCAGGCGGTACTGATCGTCCTTCTTCACCTCGACTTCTGGGTGAAATATTTTGCCCAGGCCCGGGATGCTGGGGAGATCCGCGTGGCTGCACTTCCAGCTGTAGTGGAAGTCGTAGCTACCGGTGTACTTGTTTGTGAAGTTGAGGAAGCTGCTCCACTCCTGCTCCACGGCTTCACGCACCAGCTGCCATTTCTGCATATCTTTTTCGCGTATTTTGCAGACTCCCCGGCCTTCGTAACTGAGGCCGACCTTGCCCACCGCCGTGCTCTCGGTGGTGTTGAACTTGTCGTTCGGCTTGACCGTTATGACGTCGATGTTGCCCTTCAGGCTGCTGAAGATGCCGTCCTGAATCAACGGGGCCCAGCGGCTCTGTGGCACCTCGGGGATCTTCAGCGAGATCTGCTTGGCGAACAGCTGGCGCCAGAGTTTGTCCAGCGCTCGAGCGGCCTTGGTGGTGCTGGCTGCCTGGCGCTTGGAGGCTTGACGCAGCAATGACACGATCAGGTCGCGTTTGACTTCGTTGGTGATGTTCATGCTTTACCGCCGTAAATGTTGTTGAAGTGTTTGAGGATGAGCGGGTACAGCGCTCCGGGTTCTTCGATCTCCAGATCCTTGCGAATCTGTTCGCACTCGGCCTCTGTCCAGATGGCCATGAGTGCGGCCTCGCTCGGCACCTCCCACATGGCGCCGGGCGTGTAGAGCATCGTGAAGTTCAACGTCTTCCCTACGTTGCTGCGCTGTCGCTTGCAGACCTTGCTGTAGGGTAGGCCGAGGATCACAGCCGCCGTGATGGTGTGGATGTCCAGCAGCTTTGACGATTTGTACAGCTCCCCGGAGCTGGCCAGCCGCCGCTCGATAGCGGCGTAATCGACTTCGTGTTGGATCGGCTTGATCATTTATGGGCCTCGGGGTCTTTGATGTGCTTGTCGAACAATTTCTTGTGACGACGAGCAAAGCGGGCGGTGTGGGCGATGGCATACAACAGGGCCAGCGACAGCACGATAGGGTAAAAATTTACGGTGACGCAGATAGCCATCGGAATAGCCCCGACAACTACACACGATCGCGCAAGCAGGTCGGCGCCGCGAATATCCTCCTTGCCTTCCTTCTGGAATCGCTCGTAGGAGTCGCTGTACTCGTAGCCGCACAGCGTGCCGATCAACGTCATCATCGGCCATGGGCCTTCAGGCTTGCGGTCATCTACCCATAACAGCGCGGTTTTCACCGCCTCTGTGGCTGCCGAGAGGGTGAAGAACAGCGCGGCCATTGCCACGCCCATCAGGATCATGGCGAGGAACATTCTTTCCGGTGGTAGATCAGTCACTTTAGGTACTCCTTTCTGATTCGCCGAAGCGAGGTTGCATGGCTCAAGCCCTTCCAGGCGTAGAGCCTGGCCGAGCCGTCTGCCAAGAAGTGGATCTGCTCCGTCCAGCTGTAGGTGTAGGCACCTGACAGGCTCAGCGACTGGTCGGCACGTTTGGCCAGCGCCAGACGAGTTTCTTCGCCGGTGCCGGCCGCAAACAGTTCGAATATTCCGCGCTGCGCCGCGGGGGTCAGCATCACGGAGCAAAAGCGCGGGTCTTTGGCAAATTCAAGCAGCTGGTCGTAGGGGATGAACTTCTCCTTTTCCCAGCGCTTTATGAATTTTTCCAATGCCTTGCGTGAACTTCTTGTAGCTGTTTCAAGCAGCGACTGGCCCGGACGTGCCGGCCAGGTAGGCTGCAATATCGTGTTGACGTCCACGCTCTTGCTCCTCGGTGCGGTTCGGTACGAAGACCCAGGCCTGCACAAAGCAGCCCTGTTCGATCGGCATGACTTCAGGGTTGGCGTCCAGCACCACGATGTCGGAAGCCGCTTTGGCAATTTCCTTGGCCCGCTCCCTCGCATCCGCCATCTTCAGCCGGTTGCGCATCACTTCAGCGTTGACCTTGAGCAGTTTGCTGAGAGGGTATTGCTGGCCGATGACCAGCAGCAGTTCAAGATCTTGCTCGCTCAAGCCCTCCATCGGCTTGGTGCCCTTCTCGAAGAAGCGGATCAGCTCGGCCCGCCAGTATTTAGGCGACAGCTGCATGCACTTCATCAGCACCAGACACTGCTCCACTGACAGCTCGCCGTGCTTCGTCAACGGGACGACTCGAAAACCGGCGTCCTTGTCGGTGTTTACGCGCAGCTCTGCGTAGAGCTGCGCCTCTTCCTCGGAGCTGAACTTGCCGCCCGGAGACCAGTAGCCTTTACGGCGCCACTGGATTTGATGGGTGAAAGCACAGCTCATGGTTCAACCCCAAATATCGCTTCCAGATTGTCCAGCAGTGGATAAATATCCACTCCACCGAGGAACGCCGCATCCGCTCCGACGTTTTTCACTTTCTGCAGGGCAAACAGCAGGCTGCGAAGCGGTGCTTCATGTTCCTTGCCTATACCCTTCGGCGTTTTGGAATCGAGCAGCGCTTGAGCCTTGGCACGGTCGAGCCAGACGATGAAAGCCATCTTCTGCATCTTCATCTGGCCTAGCAGCGCGCCCATGTCATCGAGCTTTTCTTCCGTGACGAAGGTCACGTCTGCATTCGCCCCCTTGTTGCGGCTCTGGTACTTGAGCATGCACTGATCAAGTGCCTGAATGCCGCTGTCATGATCCATCAGCACCATGTTTTGAATTGATACACCCATGATTCACCTCAGATAACGAGAGCAGGTTGAGCGGTGGTTTCATCGAAGCCGGCGTTGAGGGCCAGCACCAGGTCAATGGCACGTTCGCAGGCGTCTTCGTCGGTCAAGGGCTCGGCCGATTCGATGACGACGTAGTGGTTCAAGCTGTGGTATCCCTCGCGCGGCGGCCGCGGGTTCAGGAACTTCACCACCTTGGTCACCACGGGTTCTTCGAAGTCCCAGCAGACGATCTTGTGGAAATGGCCACCGTAGTGGTGGTTGTCGGCGTGCAGCTTGTAATCAGCTGGGTTGAAGTCCGGCATCTCTACCTGCCGCCAGTCCTCGCCGGTTTCATCCGACGGGTGAGCGTGGGCCAGGTGAGGCTTACCGTCGGTGTAATGCACGCCTTCGTTCATCCACACCGTGCGGTAGTCAACGCCCTTGGGGGTGCCGCGGTAAACATGCAGGTGCTCGGCAACGAGCGCTTTGATCTGGTCAATCTGCAGCATTTTCGGAACTCCGCAGGTCAACAATCAGTTGGTCGATGGGGTTGCGTGGCTCGCTGTCGGCTGTGGGCAGCCCGCGGGTCACCTGTATCTCACGGATCAGGTGAGGCTGTTCTGGTGTGGACAAGGCCTTGAGCAACTTGTCCAGCGCGCTGCGATCGACCACACAAGTGGTCTGGAAGTAGCCATACTTGCGGAGAGCGTGGAACAGAGCCAAGACATCTGCATCACTAAGCGGCTCATTCTCGGCCTCTACGCACTTCAGCAGCTCCCGCATCAGGGCATTTGCCGTGGTTTTCCCAAGGTCTACAGCCTGGTGCTGGCCCTCATGGATCCGTCGCTCCTGCAGTTCATCGCACAGCAGGATTACGTCGCCGAAGCCATACGTTTGGTCGTTGTCTTCGGCAGCCGCGCGGATCGCGGCGATGTGTTTGTCACTCAGTCGTGGCATGTTGGTGCTCCGGGTGTCGGCTGCACTTGCAGCTGGCCAGGTATTTTTTCACCGCGGTCTTCGCTGAGACCTTGGCGGGCTGTTTCGGGATCTTGCAATCGAGGATGCACAGGCAGCCGCTCTCGAAGTAATCCCGGGTCAGTTCGTCGTCCGACTTGCGAACCGCGAAGGCCCGTTGCACGCTGTCCAGCTCTGCTTCGCGGCCGGCGCGGTCAGTGGCACCGAACCAGCCAACCTCGCCGCTGGCCGTGAACTGCTGAATGAACACCATGTGCTCGCGCGGGATCACCTTCCCGGCCTCGAGAATCTTCCAGCCCTCCGGTGGTGGAGGCACCGGAATGCCGTGGCGCATCGTTCGGTATCGGCCTTTGCAGCGCATCTGGTCGCGCTCGCTGCCCCACTCAACCCACTCCCACAACGGCTTGCCGTTGCTGACCATGCACATGCCGGCGTAGCGCCGCTGCTGGCGCACCATCAGCACGCCCTTGACGTACTTCTCGTCGCCGGCCTTTGGAGTACGGCGCTCAGGGCCGTAGCTGTAGGTGATTCGGTCAATCCGCGGTTCCATCAGGCACCTCCTGAAGTGGCGGTAGCGTGCTCACGTCAAAGTCCAGGTTCTTCAACTGCTCAAGCATTACCCGCGATTTTTCTTGCAGGGTCTTCTTGGCCTCGCGAATAGCCCCTTTTCGGAACTCATCTTTGTAGGTGCCAAGAACCTGCACGGTCAGGTTACTGCCGGTCTGGACGGTCTCGTACAGCTTGGCGAGCGCCTCCCAGTCGCAGAGCAGGTCATGAATCTTTTTGTGATTCTGCAGGGTCAGCATCAGCCTTCTCCTTTTTGGCGATCACCCGGATGTCCTGACCCCGCACCGTGAACTCGCGGTTCTTGCGCTTGGAGAGGACGCGGTACTTGTCGGCGCGCTCGTCATAGCTGACGACTTTGCCCTTGTCAGTCTCGGTGCCGACGTTCCAGGTGACCACCTGGTTGACCTCGATGTCCGGCACCGGCATACCGGCGTTGGTCAGCGCGATGTCGATCGCCTTGCGGAAGTTCTTCGAGGACAGGTTGGTGATGTCGGTCGGCAGCTTGGCCAGCACGTCGATCTGTGCCTGGCTCAGCGCCTGCCCTTTGAAGATCATTTCGTGGTCGAGCATGGTGGATTCTCCAGATCGTGGATTTTTTGAGTGAGGTCATCGATCTCTTCGCAGATCTCGCCATACTCACCTTCGGTGGTGTCACCGGTCATTGTGCCGTGCTGGTCAGCACGCTCCTGCAACTGGCCGCGGCGCTCCCGCAGCTGCTCAGCTGTAGGGACGTCGATCGTCCCGTACTCGCGCATGTTGCTGTTCATTCGGTCAGCGTCTTCCAAGGCCTCGGCCATCTCCTTTGGCGAGGGGATGTACTCGTCGCCGTGCACACCGTCACCGCCCGCGGCCGGATCACCCGGGGTCATTGCCGCGTCGAAACGGAACCCCACCCCGCCGGGAATGCACTCGGTGCACGCCGTTTCAATCGGCTGCCCTTCGTGATCCTTGTCGGTAGTGGTCAGCACGCGGCTACCCTTGCAGGCTGCACAGTCCCATGTCACCGCCTCGGTGCCGGGTGAAAGCTGCGCTGGGTCACCCTTTGCAGTGACCTCGAATTCTTTCAGCTTGCTCATGTCCATGGACAGGCTGGCCACGCTCATCTGGGCGACGACCATGGCCTGCAGAAAGTTCATCGCCCCGACCTTTTTGAAGATCAGGTGATGCAGGGATGCGCGAGCCAGCCGCCGTACTGCATCGCTGGACATACTCGCAGCGGAGTTCTCGGTCAGCCGGTTCCGGCTGTTGGGATGCAGCAAGACCGCCTTTACATCGTAACCGGTGCCCAGCTCGCTGATCGCCAAGGGACGCTGCAGGCCCTTGATACGCCCAGCCTTTGGATGCAGGGCGAATTCAAACTCCACCCCGCCGATGTTGAGCTTCCACTGATGGAAGCAGGGCACATCGACCAAGCCCGTAACGGTGCGGATTTGCACAATGCTTTTAGGTTTCATTTCCAGTCCTTGCTATCGAGCCAGCGGTTGATGTCGTACTTCATGCTCGGGCAGACCTTGTGGTCGTCGAGCGCTGCCGCCATCCAGCCACCTACCAACAGGTCTTCGGGGCTGACAGGGTAGGCGCGACTTGGCAGGCCGAGGATCTCGACCTTGCGCGCCGTGGTGCGGTTGATCTTGCGATTGTCGATGACCGCCTGCCAGCTGGCCGCCACCTCTTGGGCGGTGGCCAGATCCGGCGCTACCTCGAAAGCCTCTCGGCCGCCGACGTCGGTGACCATGACGCCCAGCGGCACGTCGATCTGGACGTTACGCAGTGAGGACTGGCCATGCCACCAGTCCGCGTGGCGTTTGGCTCTTTCCGGGTCGGTGAACCACTCGGTGTGGCCAGGCAGGTTGCCGTTGGTGTTGTCAGCAGTTACACGGATTCGCATGCGTCACCGCCTTTCGCTTCAACTGTCATTTCGAAACCCACGAACACCGCGCCGCTGGCGTCCATCGGCCCGCCGCTACCCTCCGCGGTGTGCTGATTGGCAAAGCCGGCCAGGTGATCCTCGAGGGCAGCCTTGGCTGCCTCGATGTTCTTGCCTTCTACGTTCACCTTGCCTACGAAGCGCAGGCTGTAGCTCAGGTGCTGCACACCCGCCACAGACGCATCGGGCTGGCAGGTGGGTTGGGCAACCACCTTCCAAGCCACGTTGTGGCCTGGCAGATCGCCCAGCATGCAGTTGCTGGCGCAGTTGCCGTGGGGGTCAACCTGAATAGGGCCGCAGCCCTCGCAGATTGTGGATACGGCCAGCCCTTTATCCCAGCTCTCGTGAGAGGTAAGGCCCGCGAGGTCATTTTGTTCAGCCGCTTCTGGGCCGAACATGTCTTCCGTGCACTTCTTGCAAAAGTCAGCCATTACGCGGTCTCCGCCATTTTGTTGTCCAGCGCCCAGCGCGGGATGTTTGCTGCTACCAGTGCCCGAGCCAATCCCGGAGGCACCGAGTTGCCTACCATGCGCACCTGTGCATGCTTGGCCAGTTTCTTGCCCATCACCACCTCGTGCTGGTAATCAGCCGGGAAGCCTTGGCAGCGGTACAGCTCGTGCGGCTCCAGCATTCGCATGCCGATGTCGACGATCTGGTAGTCCTGCCCGTGGATGGTGACGATGCCAAAGCGCGCCTTGGCGGTGATGGTGTCCAGCGGCTCATCGCAGCTGACTGCGCCGCCGGTGCCGTAGAACTTGATTAGGAAGGCCTGCACCTCGGCAAAGTGATTGCCCTGCGCAGCGATCGCATCCAGCGGGCGGTCAAGTGACTGACCGTGCTGGCAGGTGCCTTTGAGTTTCACCAAGCTGCTGGCGACCAGCGCCGACTTGCCCCCGCCACCGGCGGTGATTGCACCCAGCGGCTCATCGGCGCCGTGGCCGACGCTGTTACCGAAGTCGCGCTGGATATGCGCAACGTCGATGGCCTCGTTCAGATCCTGCACCGCATCGATCGGCTCCAGCGCGGCGGTCATCACCGAGTTGTGATCCTTGGAGGTGATCGTCGGCAGGGGTTTGTCCAGGTGCTGGCCGACCACACCAGTGTAATGCTTGAGCAGCGCGGCAACCTGAATGTGCCGGGCCTTGCTGGTGACCACTGACAGGGGTTCGTCGAAGCCTTTGGAGGTGTCGCCGCTGCTCTGGTGGTCGATGGTGGTGATGCAGCCCAGTTGAATCGGCTGCAGCTGGGCTTCCAGCACGCCAAGGGCGTGCGGTGCCCCTGCTGGCCGTGCTGCGCCGCCCCCGGCGGTGATCACCGGCAGAGGGGCATTGCAGCTGGCGCCGCCGGAATCACCGCGGAACTTCATGATGGCTGCGGCGGACTGCAGTTCGGCTTCCACCACTGCAAATCGGGTGGCACCCGCCATGACGGTGTCCAGCGGCGCGTCAGCGCTCTGGCCGACGCTGTTCTGGTTGAACTTGCTCAGCGACACGGCCGTCAGCGCGGTGCCCAGCTTGCTGGTGAGGGTCTGCAGCGGCTCCTCCAGCGACTGCCCGCGGAACTGGTCGTAGGCGTGGTTTGTCTTCACGAGGAAGGCGTCGTCACCGGCGCCGATCACGAACTTCTCGATGCCCTTGAAGATTCGCGCCAGTGTCTTGTCGGCCAGCGGCTTCTTGCGGTCGAAGATAGACGGGCACGGCAGGCTGAAGTCCAAGTTCTCGCCGGCGGTCTTCCACGGCTGCAACTTGCCCGGGTGGGCCAGGGCCAGCTTCTTCGGTGCGTGGGTAGGTTCCGGCCAGATGATTGGCAGCCCGTCCTTGCGGGCCATCAGGAAGAAGCGGTTGCGGGTGGTGGGGTCGCCGTAGTCGCAGGCGTTCAGGCCTTTCTCTTTCCACTCGACGGTGTAGCCAGCGGCGCGCAGCTGCTTGATGAACTGCTTGAAGATGCTGCCCGAACGCTTCTTGTCCGGCACCAGCGCCTGCTCCCAGTAGGGCACGTACTCGCCGGGCTCGCTGACCACTTCGTTCATCACAGGGTCGCCGTTCTTGTCCTTCTTTTTGTCATCGGCAACCAGTTTGATGACGCGGCCGGTCTTCTTGCAGCGCTTGGCTATGAGAGGGCCCCACGTCATGAATTCCTTCACGTTTTCCATGAAGAGCATGGCCATGTCGGACTGGCCGATCCACTTCTTGACGATCCAGGCCAGGCCGCGGATCGCTTTCTTCACCGGCTTCCCGCCCTTGGCCACGCTGAAGTGGGTGCAGTCAGGGCTGAACCAGCCCATCAAGGCTGGCTCGCCGTTCAACGCCGAGAGGATGTCGATGTCCCAGACCGACTCGTTGTAGTGCTTCGTCTCTGGGTGGTTCTGCTCGTGCATCATCAGCGCTTCGGCGTTGTGATTCACGGCGATGTCTGGGGAGCGGCCATTGGCCTGGGCGATGCCGGTGGAAGCACCGCCGCCACCTGCGAAGTTGTCGACGACCTTGCCGCCTATCCAGCGATACCCGGCGGGCACCGGGTAACTGTTGATGTCTCGCATCGTATATCCTTGAGACGCCACTGGGCGTCCTTGTCGTGGTTAAATTCCTACAGCCTTGAGCCAGCCGATAACGACCAGTCTGACTTCCTCTTTGGCTGGCATGTCCGTAACAAGCAGATCGACCAGCCTATCCGCCAGCGACCCTTTACCTGCCTGGCTTAACAGCTCGTACCACACCACTCCGTCCCAGTCCTCTGGGTGCTCTCGGTGCATCTTGCTGATCAGTTTCAGCGCGCGCTTTGCGGCGATGTAAAACTCGCCATTATCTGACTGCGGCGTCCGGCTGATCTCGCCTTCCTGCACCAGCTCTTCCAGCTCGTTGCTGACCATCATCGCCGAGACCAAGGCGACGATGTCGTTGGTATCGACTTTAAATTGGTTGAGAATCATGCTGTGCCTCTTTTAATCGTGCACGCAGATACCTCGCCAACTGGCGAAGTATCCTATGCAATGGGTTTGTTTGGCTAGACGGTTAGGAAGATTTTTCTTCCGGCTCCGGCACGACGCCGGGGATGGTGTCCATCTCGTCCATGTCGACGAAGGCGTTGAGGATCTGGCCGCAGCCTTTGCACTCAATGACCAGGTCGATCAGGGTGATGTCGTGGCAGGCTTGGCTGGCGTCCAGCGTCAGCTCACCACCGCAGGCCTTGCACTTGGTACGTTCATCCATTGGCTCGGCCATGATTACTCCCCGTCGTCTTCTACAAAGAACGATCCGCACTTGTTGCCGTTGATGTCGCGGATCGGCACTTCACCGTCCGGGTAATCCTGGTTCTCGATGCGCAGCGCGACATCCCGCAGAATGCGGGCAATCTCGCTGGCAGCAGCGTCCTCCTCGAACGCCGCGTTGCCATTGGTTTCCACGTTGACGCTGATTTTGACTGCCATGATTCACCCCAGCCGGTTTGACGGCCACATTGATTTTTTGCCTTTCCCTTGAACCTCGACCCAGACGTACTCGACGCCGTCGATGTTCTTGGAGATGGTCTTGGAGCTGTTGCAGTTGTGCGTGACCTTCCCGGTAAAGGGCGGATCACCTCGGTCAGCAGGGCAATGCACCGTGTCACCGACCTTGAGCAATAGGGCCTTGTCGATCTTCATGACAGCCTCCCGCGGAACAGTTCAATGACCCGGCGTGCGCGCTGCGACAACGTGCTGGCGCTGCGAGACAGCGTCAGCTCGATACGGCAGCCAGTCGGGCCCCACTGCCATGCCTGGCGGATATGCAGCGCCGTGACGATGTTCTTCGGTGTGGTGAAGGGGCCTTCCAGCTTGCTGTCCTCTATCAGCACGCGACAGGCATGCTCCTCGAGGAATTTATTGAGTGACTCCAGCTGCGCAGCATGGGACTGGTTGAGCAGGTCGATCGCGTCGGCGCGGATCTCCTCGATGCGTTCCTGAGCGCTCATTTGTAGAACCTCGCCTTGGGGAATTCTTCCAGCACCTTGAGTTTTGCCGCGCGGCGGGTGACGCCGCGGACAAACATCTCGATGTGCACCACGTCACCGTCTTCGTCCTCGCCGTAATACCAAGCTCGGTACAGCCAACCGGTCTTTGGCGTGGCGGCGCCCCAGTAGGCGCCGCCGCGGTCGTAGTCACCGTCGATCATCGGCACCACCGTCAGGTGCATGGTGCCGTGGAAGTGCTCGCGGTCGGCGTCCATGGTATTGCGCCGGCCCATGGGCGCGCCGAACTTGCACGACAGCTGAGACAACGGCTCAGGCTGTTTGGACTTGGTGTAGCAGGAGGCAATAGCGTTCATGTCAGCTCCGAGGAACGGGGGTTGGGTCTTTCTCTGGCAGCGCGATGACTGCCTTGTTGTAGGAGGCATAGCCGCACTGCTGCGCGGCCTGCTCCAGAGATTTGAAGTGTGGAAGGGTCTCGCCCTTGGCCCGCGCCGTGCGGCGCAGGTTGCGGGCGATCTGTTTGATATGGCCGAGGGATCGCGCTTGTTCAACCACCGGTGGGATCCTCCGCATCGGTGATCGTCAGGGTCAGGGTGAACTTCTTCCACTCGCCGTTGAACTTGGCGATGAATTCGTCCTTGCGGTTGGGCAGCGATTCGATGCGCTCTACCACCGCTTTGACCGCGTCGGCGGTGAAGTCCTTAGACTCCAGCGCCACCTCCTCGGAGGTCTTGCCCATGCGGTAGACCAGGATGCGGTTGCTCAGCGGCGATCGGCCGAGGCGCAGGTTGTCCATCAGTTTGGTTTTAGCCATTGGACACCTTCCCGTCGTTGTCGGCCGACCAGTCACCGTAGTAGTGACCCTCGAAGAACAGCATGTCCTCGACGTAGGGAACCAGCAGCTCGTCCCAGCCGTCGCCAGTGGCGTGATAGTTGATTACCTTGACGCCTTCCGTGCAGAAGTACAGCGCGTCACCGCGCGGCGGTACATGGCCTTCGATGGAGTCGGCGCCGTATCCGAAGCCGTTCATCTCTTCCTGCGGCGTGGCGCGGCCATGGTTCATGTTCAGCCACAGCTTGTGTCCCGGCATTTCCGGCTCGACCAGTACACTTTCCGGGTTGCGGATCTCGGTGTGAGGGTCTTCGCCGGAGATACCCACCCGCAGATTGCTGCGGTAGGTCATGGCGGCGTACTGATCCACCTTAAGGCGCACAGTGATGCCTGGCTGAGTGGTGTTATGAAGTTTGCAGTGAGGGGCTAAGTTCATGATTTACCTTCTTTTTTGCAGTAAATACCGATGATTTGCTTGGCGGCTTGCACGCTCTTTGCCGAACGTGCCTTATCACCTTCGTAGCGCTGCACCTTGACCTCGGACTTGCCGGTGGTGCGGTTCTCGCAGCAGTGGATGAAGCCGCAGCGATACCCGAAGGTGTGGAACGTGTCTTTGACGTCAGTCACGAGAACACCTCCCCGACCGTCACCTGCAGGATGCTGTTGAAGCTGATAACCACCGCGTGGAACGCCGACTGGCCGGCGATCCCGCCCCACCCAGCCTCCTGCAGCATGCTGCCTTCACCGGTGGTCAAGAAATCACAGAACCCGTACAGCTGGCCTTTGAAACGGAAGAACGCATGACCGTCCAGCTCGTCGCCGAGGTGGTCATATTCCTTGCGCTCTTGAGCCGTCAGCTCGTCGCCGGGGAAGGTGTCGCGGGCAATCAGGTTGGTGCGCACGGCGGTGCCGTCGCTGAGTATTCGTTTTGGCTTGGTCATGGTTCACTCCATATGCTTGCTGTGCTGCTGTATCTGGGAGATTCGAGAGTCGAGCTGGTAGAACAGAGCCGCCAAGAGCGGCGCGATCTTGTAGACCGAGGCCTCTGTCAGGCGGTATCCGTTATACGGGTTCCTCCCGGTGAGGTCGTTGGCAGTGAGGACTGAGTAGCCAGGCTCCCACGGGGTGTGTGCAATTCTCGCCATTCCTGCAGACTCCGGCGCGTAACCACCGGTGACTTGCGTTTCCGGTCTGCCATGCGCATGACTTCGATGAATTTGTGGCACGCGCCGCGGGTGCCTTGGTAGGCCTCCTCCCATGTGCCGTCAGGTTTGCGGGTGACCACCCGATGCTGGTTGTACTTCACACCCGGTCACCTTCTGCTGTGAACTCAACATCGTTCGCTTCCAGCGATTCGGCCACCGCTTCATCGCTGGTCAGGTAGTCGTAGGAGCGCCCAAGGGTGCTGTAGATCCAGTCCATGAAGTCACGGAGCAGCTGGGCCACTTCGCCTTCGGCGTCACCGATGTCGCGGTACTGGTCTTCAGCGTCGGTCACTTCAATACGGGTGCAGCCGCTGTGGCTGTAGTGACCGTAGGCGGTGACCTCAGCCTCCAGACGGTAGAAGTGTTTCTTCTGGACGGCGGTCAGAGCCTTGCAGATCCGGTGCAATTCGGCGTTGTTCTCGTTCAGGACTTTCTTACCGGTTTCGTCGCGGTGGAACTCCGGCGCCTGGCCATTCAGTTCGGTTCGGCTGCCCTTGCGGTAGCTGTACGAGCCTTCGAAGCTGGCGCCATCGCCTTGGCTGCTGAACCCGCTGAAGTAGATCGAGGGCTCTTTTCCGCCGCCTTTGCGGGTGTCGATGGAGATACCCAGGCAGTCGGCGATGCGAATCGCGTCTTCGTAGACTCCGTCCCACCAATTGTGGTCTACGTTCCAGTCGCGGTTCTTGTCCAGCGCCCGGGCCTTGGCCTCCTCGCTGAGCTGGTTGAACTTGAAAACCGGTGTTTTTATGGTGCGGTGTGACGTCCCCATGAGAGGTACTCCGTTGGGTGTGGTGTTTCAGATGGCTCAAGTGACAAGGCTCTGGAATCCAGAGCCCTGCCTTGAATCAACTGCCTTTCTTTTTGCGCAGCTTGCGCAGATGCCACCAGGCCAACACGGCAGCCAGCACCACGGCGCAGAGCACCGTGATGGCCCCGGCGATCAGGCCGATCAGTTTGATGATCAGCCACGCCATGACGATGCAGCTGACCATCGTCAGCCAGTTCATCAGCGCACGACCTTGACCGTGCTGTTGATGCCTTTGTCCACCGCGCGGCGAACCGCCGTGGTTTCGGCTTCATCCAGACCGGTCAGGTAGGCGTTGTTGAAGACCACCTGAGCACGCAGGCAGTAGGTCTTGACGTCGCTGAAGGTGCCCGGGCCTTCAAGGCCAGACGTCTTGCCTTTCGGGATCGCGCAGTGGGTGTACAGCGGATTGCCGTTGGCGTCCTTGGCATTTTCGAACGAGCTGTCGTCGACGCCGCCGACCATGAGCTGGTTGCCGAAGTCGGACGTGATATCAGCCGGCAACATGCCTAGGCGGCCGATGTAAAGCATGCCTGCGATATCGACCCGCACGCCGCTGTCCATCGTAAAACCCTGCGCCACGGCTTCTGCCGCGCTGTACCAGTCCTTGAACTCGACCGGCACGGCGCCGGCGTAGTCCTTGTCGGTTTTGATCCAGTTGTTGAGGGTCACGCTGGCGCCGCTGCCTTTGACGGTGGCGAAGGCGTACTTCTTCATCACCTTGTCGTCTTCCATGTCGCCAAAGTCGTCCACCTCGCCGCCCTTTGGGTAGAGCCAGTAGACGACTTCCTCGTGGGCGTTGATCGCCTTGAACGAAGCCGGCATGGGTTGGGTGATCACGGCGTCGGCCTGGATGATCGCGATGTCGCACTCGCCAGCCTTCAGCTTCTTGGCGTTGTCGACACTGCCGCCGGTGGTCATCACCTTCAGCGTGTTGCCGACCTCGTTGGTGATCTTGCCGCCGATGCTGGTGGCCAGACCTTCGTAGAAGCCACCGACGCCGCCGGAGCAGAACTTCAGGGTGTCAGGTGGGGCGGCGTATGCCAGGCAGGAGGCAATCGAGAGCATGGCGCTGACAATCAGGCCTTGCCAGTGGCGGGACGTGGTGTGTCGCATGGGGCATTTCCTTTTGGTTGGGGGTTGTAAAGCTGAGGTTTCTCGGGAGATTGCGAGGTTACTCTGGTTACTCGGCCATTGGAACATCGCCGAGCGTGATGAGGATTGCCGGGTCACCGTCGTGGTAATAACGGCCATACAGCGCCGTCTCCCACTCCTCGGCCGACGGAATATCGCAGCCATCGGCATCGGTCAGCAGCAGGTACTCGCCGCACGGCAGCATCTTGCGCAGCGCCATGCAGCCGCCGCCGGTGTGGAACTCATCGAACCCGTAGCTGCGGGGGTCGACCGTGCAGCGCCCGCATTCCGACAGCATCGGGTTGCGGATCTGCATTTCCTGATGGGTGAACGCCAGCAGGTCGGCGGAGTAGGGCACCTTCACCTCGTTGCCGCTGGCCAGGTAGAGCGTGCAGGGGAGATTGGCCATGTCAGTCTCCCGCCAGTGCTTCTAGAGCTTCGTTGATGTCCTTTGCCAGCTGCCTGGCTTCCATCGGGCTGAATAAATACGGCGGCCCTGCCGGTTTTTCACGGCCCGGGTAGATCATCACGCAGGGGTCGCCGACTGCGTTGGCGATCACATGTGCTTTGCGTGGCACCATCGCTGGGCTACTGATTCGTTTTGAACCTTTCATTGAGCCTCCTCGGCGTTACGCCGTTCGGCAAAGGTGATGGCGCGCTCCAGCATCCCGTCAAAGGCCTCGCGCCAGCGCCGTGGCACAGAGTTGCTGAACTCGACGATGTACTTGCCACCCTGCTTGAGGATCTTCGGCCGCCACATCGGCGGGATGCCGCAACCCCGGTGCCACGCCTGTTTGTTCCACATGCGCAGGTCGTCCTCATCGGCCAGGCGCATACGGTAATTTTCGCTGATGTAGGTGGTGCCACCCATGCACTGGTCAGCGTGCCAGCCGCCTACATGGGGCGACACCAGCTGCGCCAGCGCCGTGCAGCCGTGGTTGTAGCGGACGATGTCGCCGGCTTTGAACTCACTCATCGGGTTCATCCTCTTCGACCTGGCTGACGCGCCGATCAATTGCGTGATCGGACTGCATCATCCAGTCCTGTGGATCGGTAGGTGCCTTGGCCATGGCAAATGCCTCGGCCTGCTCCTTGTTCTCGGCCTCGACCTCCACGTAGGTGAAGATCGTGGCCTCGGCCAGCAGGGTCACGGTGAATTTCGGCATGTCGCGTTCCTGTTTTCGATGGCCGCCTTGATCTTTTCGATCGTGTCCGGGTGGGCGTAGTAGGTGCCGTTGAAGCAGATGATTTCATCGCTGGCTACCCACTTCGTCACGTACTTGGTCTTCTTGAACGGCTGCCATGGCCAGCTGAACAAGCGCTCTTTCCAGCTGCGCTCAATTTCTTCATTTCTGGGCACGCTGAGCAGTTCGTTCGGGTAAAACCGCTGCCCGTTGAGGATGGTGCTAAGTGGCTGCGGCATTACACACCTCGGTCTGTGCAGGCTGAGTCATGCGCCGGCAGGAGCCCGTTGCATTTCTCACAGTGTGGTGGGCGAATGTCCAACCCGTAGGCTGACAGGTAGTTACCCACCGTCTCGCAGGTGTCGGCCGACCACTCTTCGCCGTCCATTTCGATACGCACGGCGTCGAGGCATTCCAGCATTTCGGCGGTGCGCCAGAGCTGCTTACGGTTGGGCACCCGCTTGCTGCCCGGCACCGCCGAATCTTTCAACAGCTGTGCCAGATAGGCCGGGGTCATGCCGGAGGCCTCGGCCTCCTCGCGGGTCTTGAACAGGGTGTGGACGTCGCTGTACTCGAAGACAGACGACTCAACCTGTTGCGTTTGCGGGTTCAGGAAGTAGCGCATGGAGCCTCCCAGACGAAGCATCCGGTGGATTCGATGGCGGCTTTGAACTCCGCCACCATGTTCGGCAGGCGAGCCTCCAGCAGGGCTGTCAGCTCTTCCTTGGGCATGCTGAGTTGCTCGTCGGTGGCGTCCGGCCAGATCCCGCAGTTGCGGGCGGCGGCGAAGTCGCGCTCTTTACCCTCGCCAACCTTCCAGCACGGCTCCCAGAACAGGCGAGGCACCGTCGATGGCATCTGCGCCGAATCGAGCATGTCCTGCAAGCGATAGAGCGGCAAGTTGCTGATGTCTTCATCGGCACTGAGCGCGGTCTTCAATGCGCAGCCTGTGGCGTCGGCACGCAGGCTCCACACTGGCTCCTTCGACCGCCCGTTGACGATCTGGCGTTTCTCGCCTTTGGCAAGCCCCCAGCAATCTTTGTCGCTGGCGTGATACACAGTGTTGGCCACGTAGTGCATCGGGCTGTCGCTCGACATCAGGTGCCACTTGATCAGGTGCTTCAGCTCCGGGAAGACCTTGGCGATCTCTTCGTGGCAGCACCCGCCGAAGTCCCAGTCTCGGGACTTCCAGTGGTCATACCAGCCATGGCCAGTCACCGCGAAGCTGTTGTGGCCGTTCTTGCAGTTGTCGTCGAAGCGCACCTCGGCGTGCATCAAGATCTTTTCGCCTTTCACCGTCTTGGTGCGGCGCTCGCTCACCCACTTCTGATGCATAAACAGGCCGGGCTTGCCGTCACGGCTTTGGCTGCCCCACGGTACAACGGTCAGCGTGCCAGGCACGCCGCAGAGAGTGGCTTTGGTTTCCATGATTGCTCCGAGTTACGGGTGAAGTTTGAGGCCGGTAGCGGCCAGGTCGTCACGAAATTGCTGTTGGAGGGAAGGCAGGCGATCGCGCAAGGCCTGCGCCAGCACCGAAGGCTCTCCTAGGATCACCGACTCCGGCGCGTCCAGCCATTTGGCGGTCTTGCGAGCGAACTCAGTGTTGCCTTGCGCTGCCCAGTACAGTGTGTTGTCGAGGTAGTGCATCGGCTCGCCGTCAGATGACAGGTGCCACTTCACCAGATGGGCCAGCTCCGGCCAGAACTCTGTGGCCTGCTCAATATCCATAGGCCCGGTCACGCCATCGAAGTCGCGGACGATGACAAAGGTGTTGGAGAGGTTGCTGAGGTGGCCACGAGCATACGAGATGCACACCTCGAAGCGTCCGCCCTTGCCGGGGAAGTCCCGGTACGCCACGAACATCTGTGGCTCCCACAACGTCCCGCCTGCTGACTTTCGCGACAGCAGGCCTTCGATGCCGAGTAGCGTGTGAGGAACCGCGATGCTGTTGGCCTTTAGAAAGGCTGATTTGAAAGTGTTCACGCTGACTCCTTGGCCAGTTGCTTTCTGACCTTGCTGACCAGCCGCCGGCTGATCGGAATGATGTGAGGGCAGGCGCCGAGTCGGTCACCGAAGCGCACGCTGGTGATCACCTCGAACACCCAGTGGCTGCCTTTTCGCCAGTTGCTGCGCCCGGGCAGAATCCCGGTCATTACCAGATAAGCGCGGTGGACGCGCATCACCTTGTCGCCCAGCGTGGCCTCGATCTCCACCAGCGGGATGTCGAGGGTGAACGAGCCGTTGCTCTTGGTGTGGGCCACGACCGCTTTGTGCTCGGCCTGGAAGAACGCGATGTTGTCGATCGGCGTCCTGATGAAGACGCCCAACCTGTACGCTTCGATGTATTCAGGGGTGACGGCGTCGGGGTGTTTGAGGTTCGGCATAGGGCAGTCCTATGAGCAGGGCGTTCACGCACCGCAGCAGTTGGAGGTGGTACTTCATGGTCTTCGGCACGCAGTTGTCGTCCAGCCGTTTCGGTGTGAGGCTGCGGGACTTCGCCCACCATGGGCTGGCCCTGCCTTCCCACAGCGCGCTGACCAGTTCCTTGTGGGAGCGGCCCACCCAGTCTTCCAGCGCCGGGCTGGCGTAGGTGATCACGCCGTTGAGCTCGTACCAGTGGGAGGCGAGAGGGCGGCCTTCTTTACCCTTCTGCCAGTAGACTGTGTAGTGGGCCATGTCTCACCCCCAGACCACAAAGCGGTGCGGGTGCCATTCGTTGGGGAAGGTGTAGCTGTGCTCGGCTACGTTGTGTTTGAGGCGGCCGTCCACTACCCGAACATCCGGCAGTAGGTCAACCGTCTCTACCCAGCATCCCTTAACGCCTACCAACTTGGCCATAGGCTTGAGCTGCAAAGTGCCTTGGACGTCGAAGTCCATCACTATCTTGCTCTGGTCGTCCACCGTAGGAACCATGTTGATGGGGCTGATGACGGTGCCGGCCGGCATCAGCGAGAGCTGGGCCAGGGTGATGATGCGGAGTGGTTTCATCAGATGAACCCCTTGAACGCCACGTCGATGCGCAACGGGCGCGATTCATAGAAGAACGTGCCGTTGCAATACGGGCACGTCGCCAGGCTGTCCCACATCTCGCCGCTACCCTTGGCAGGGCGGGCGATTTTCAGCCGGTGATCACAGCCGCCCGTGTTGGGGCAGTCAATCTCGTGGTGGGACTTGGTCAGGCAGCGCTGCCAGTAATCCTCGTAGCGCTGGATGGCGGCGGCCTTGTCTTCAGCGCTGCGCAGATCCTGCGAGGTGGCCATCTCGCGGGGCAGGTCGCGCTGCTGGCTGACCTCGTACTCGGCGTCCATCATGTTCCAGCGCTTTTCAATGGCCGGGCCGGCGATGCAGGCGCTGTAGCCCGCCTGAATGCACTCGTGCAGGGTCTGGTCGGGGAAGAAGCCTCGCGACCAGCCATCGGCGATGATGGTCTGCATCTTGGTGCCGGGCGCCCAGGCGCCGGCTGCCATTGCCAGTCGAGTGGCGATGGCGGGAAGCACGAGTCGGCCCGTTACTGTCGGCGCTACCGGCGGCTTCTGAATTCCTAGCCCGTTGCACGCTGTGCAAGTGTGGCCGGCACCGTCGTATTCGATCTTGGTGCCGTTGCAGGTTTTGCAGATGTTGTTCATGGCTGCTCCCGGCTCTTGTATTTGTCGATTTTCGTAGTCAAGGTCGAAGTAGCGGGTGGCGGCGCCACGTACCCGCTGTGCTTGTCCGCGTCGTAGGCGAGCATGTCAGGCTCCTCAGCCAGCTCACCGATCAGCCAGCGCACGCAGTCCGCTTCGTAGCGCACCCGGTCGGGGTACTCGGAGCGGGCGATGGTGAACCCGTTGGTCATTTCCTGCAGGAACGTACCGCCACCTTTGCGCATGAGGATGGCGGTGAAGTTGGACTTGCCGTTTGACTCGGGCATTGGCCCTTCCCAGACGGTGAGGATAGGGCGCTCGGTCAGGTACTTCAGACCCAGGTCTCGAAGGCGCTGGATCTCGTCCAGCAGCTCCTGCACCACGCTGGCGGTGAAACAGCTGTCCTGCGCCACCAGCTGGATGATCTGGTCATGCCGGTGGGAGTCGAGCGGTTTGATAATGCGATCGGTCATGGCTTGGCTTCCAGTTTGGCGATCAGCGCCTTGTTGTTGGCGGTCAGGATGTCCTTGGTCTCGCGGATCATCAGCGATTCCACGATGTTCAGGCAGTCCTGATACGAATAGTCGATGTTGAAGTGCCCGCGGATGATCGCCACGAGCTGCTCCGGGGTGTGGGCTTGGATGTTCATGCTCGGGCATCCTCTTCCAGCTGGTGCATCACCCACTCCCAGTAGCCGAGCAGGCTTTCCTCCCGATCGACTGCCTGGCGCCACTGGTACTGCTGATAGTCGGGGTGCTCGCTGGCAAACATCTTGCGCAACTGAGTTGGCGTGAGCGCTGCGGCGATCTTTGACAGGTCGATTACCTCGCCGTCGTCCGATTCCCACGATGGCTCGCCGTCCTTCTCAACCTGAAACACGCAAGCCGTACCTTCGCGGCCTTGCTGGATGCGGCTCTGGAAGTAGTCGGCCGCCGTGTTAATGGCGGCATCCACGGCAGTTTCTGCCTCGACGTTGATCTCCCACTTTACGAGATACTGGTTCATGCTGTTTCACTCCTACAGGATCCCCTTGAGGATCAGTGATGCGTAAGCGTCAGGTTCATTGCAGCCGTCGGCGATTTGTTGCAGCGCGGCGCGCAGGCGGTCTGTCTCTTTGACCCGCTCCTCGGCGGCGTGCACGGTCTCGCCGCGCAACTCCACCTCGATCTTCTGACGCATCTGCTCCCGATCGTAGGCGGTGGTTTCTACGCCTTGACCGACACTGTTGAGCGTCCAATCGGTGAGGTAATGCTCGGCCAGGTTGAGCAGGTGGATCAGGCGTTCGACCTTCACCACCTGCTCGCGGTACAGGGTGTACTGCGGCGTCGGCCACATGGTGTGCTTGTTCTTGTCGCCGTCCATGCACACCATGCAGTTGTAGGTCAGCGGCTTGGGGCCATCGCTGGCCGAGGCACCTCCCTGCCCGCAGAGAATGCAGCGGTACTGCTGGCCCCTGTTCGGGGCCGCGTAGAAAGACTGCCAGCCGTTTTCGGCGTGCCCGATGGGGTAGGTCATGGCTCCCTCCGAAGTACATGCTCAGGTTTCGGCCGCCGTCCTTCACCGAACAGCACAAGGCGATCCAGCTGGCTGAGTTTCGCCAGCGCCTCGTTGCGCGCCACCTCGACGTCAACCACCTGCGGCTCGATCTTGTAGCGGCAGTCGATGCCGTACTTGCCTTGGGTTGCGGCCTTATCGAAAGAGGCGGACACCAGCGTTCCGCCTTTGTCGGTGTTGTCCATCCCGTCGACCCCGCCACCGGCGGAGAGAACGAGGTAAACGATGCGGTCGGTCATGTCACTTCACCTCTTCGATGTCGCACTTGTCGATGCGGGTGGTGATGAATCCCTCGGTGCCGATGAAGGTGCCGACCTGCTGCAACCAGACCCAGTCACCCCAGTAGCCGCGGATGTCGCAGAGCACCGGGTCAAGGCGGCTGAAGCCCCATATGGTGTTGTGCGGGGTGACCAGCGCGCGGCTGCCTACCTCGGGCCAGACTTCTGGCGGAGTGATGGCAGGTTCTGCGCTAGTTAGCGCGTCTTCTGCGGTTGTGACGGCGGGAATCTCGGTCATCGCCGCGCTCGCAATTTCAGCGCCTTCCAGACCCAGCCAGCCGATCACGTCGGGCACCCCCTCCGGGTTGTCTCGCAGCCAGATCTTCAGGGCGTCCTTGATGCAGGCTGCGTGGCTGGCGTGACCACCGACGGTGAGGGTTCCGAGCGTCCAGCATTCGCCTTCACTCTTCAAGTTGGTGAACCGGAACCCTTGCTTGATCAGCATGCGCTTTATGGCGCCGAGTACCGGGCCTTCGGGGTTCATGTTGTGGCCCGGAAACTTGTCGGAGAAGGTTTCGTAACGCTTGGAGGGCTGGCTCTGGCTGTGCGGGCGCATCCGAGGATTGCGCGCCCAGACCTCTTCCATGGTGGTGATCGCGTCACGCCAGGCAGCTTCCTCGGTGGGGAACAACGCGCTGACCCGGTGGTTATGCTCGGCGCGCCAGTAGTGGGTTCCCTCGCCGATGGTGTGGGGCTCGACCTTGATGCCGGCGCTCTGCGCGGTGCGGATACCGTCGTACAGGCCGATGAGGTGCCAGTAGGCATTCTTCGCCGCGGCTTCCAGCGTGTGGAAATGCGACCCGGTCGTGCCGAACTTGGTCAGGTGATCCCAGCCCCAGCGCCGCTCGGCCACATCAAGGTTGTTGCCGTGATCGAAAGTGAACTCGAAGCCTTCCTTGTCCAGCAACACAAAGTGCTGCGGCATCGACGGGAAGTTGGGGTAGGTGCCGTGGAGCAGGTGCTGATCCATCTCGTCCTTGCTGGGGTAGGCGTGCTGCGAGGTGTAGGCGCGGTTGCGCCACAACGCGATGATGTTGCAATCCTTCAGGCGATGCTCGACTTTGCTCATAATTCTTAGTCCTAATTAAATGCCCAACTCGTTGATATGGTTGACTATCTCCGGGAAATCCCGAGGGTAGTCCTTCCACAGTTCCTGATCCTTGCGGGTGTACCCGTACAGCTTCTGGGCCTCCCAGCGGATCCAGGTGCGCGCCTCCTCCTTGTCACGGAAGTGGCGGTAGATCTTGGCCAGCGCCGCGAACGACGCATCCCCGCGCGAGGTCAGGGGCAGGCCAAGGAACGCCGCGATGGCGCCCTCGGCCTTGAACCCGCCGTACTCGACAAAGCCGCGGTGGTTCCAGTGCAGACCCGCCTTGTGGAAGCGCGGATCGTGCGAGGCGAAATACCGGAACAGCTCCTCCAGCATTTCGTGAGAGTGCAGGGTGTCCCCGTGCCTGCCGAGGTACACCTCATCAAACAGACAGTCCACCATCCCCCAGTGATCTCGGATAATTGGCTGCGTGTGCATTGCTACGACCTTGGGAACCTCACCCATTTGTGAGGATTGGTTAGGTTATCTCGCTCAATAGCGAGGGATCTTAGTCTTCAGAGACACGGTACGGCTTGTGCTTGAAGGTGGGCAATCCGTGGCTGTCACGTCCGCTCTGGTAGAGCAGGCCATTGGTACTCCACAGCGGCTGGCGTGTCGACCGAAGCCGGCGCGCCCATGCCGCTTTCTCCGTGGAGGCAAACTTGATCTGCGTGGCCGCGTCGTACATGGCCTCGCCACAGCGGAAGTGCGGGGACACCTCGGCAATGGCGATCGCTTCCTCAATTGCCTCGGCCGTGATGAACGTCTCCCCTCTCCTGCGTAGATCATAGACGGCAAATTCCGTCCAGTTGGCAATGGATACGCCGGTAAGGAGCGAGATACCGACCAGAGTTTGCGCGCTCATCTTGTCGGCGCTGGCGAAGTTCTTGATCAGCTCACGGGCGATCAGCACCTCGGCGTCGTGGTGGAACTGCTGCTGATCCCCGCGCAGATCCAGATCGGCCCACGGCTTTTCAAACACGCGGCGCACCGCCCGGTTGAACATCAGCGGAGTGATCTTGACCGGCGCGCGCTGCTCGGCAGCGAACTCACCCATCTCACCACCGTCCGGATCGAGCAGCCGCTCGACCTCGTGGATGATGTCCGGTTGCAGCTTGGCGATCTTCTCCCGGGTGGAAGCGGCGTAGGCACCGTGGTCAATGAGCAGCCGGGCATACGACCCGGTGCGCGGCAACTCCAGCAGGTATTCCTGCCGCCGGCTGAGGTGGTTGTAGCGTTTGACGGCCTCCACGTCGTGGTGGATGTGCGGCCGGGCGCCGAAGCCGACCAAAGCCAGCGCGTTGGGCAGCGTGCACACCTTCAAGGGGGAGGGGAAGAACTCCATCACCTCCAGCGCGCGGTGGGCCAGCTTCTCGACCGTCTTGATCGGGATGCCGCCGAGCAGGTAGGGCACCAATGCCGGGCTGATGAGGTCAGCGCCGGGCAAACCGAAGGCCGGCTTCTGCAGCCAGGCGCAATACTGCGCGAGGATCCGGTCGCTGTAACGGGCCGGGCCGATGAGGATTCGCTCAGGCGCACCGGTGTCGAGACCCAGCGCATCGAGCAGGGAGCCTGCAAAAAGGGAGGCGGCAGTGAGCATCTCGGGGCTGTCGTCACCGAGGTGAGAACCGAGGATGCGGTAGGCGGGCCGGGCCTCTCCGGCGGGCAGGTAGCAGCCGAAATTGGCCATGCGGGGGCGCCTCAAACTTTTCTGTCTTTGGGGGTTGACAGTGCCGAGAAGTTCTGAAACTTCGATTTTGGTCAAATTTCGCATGTTTATACGGCCTTTAAGCAGGGAGTCTTATGAAGTTAGCATAAAACGATAAAAAACGCCCCATTTCTGGTGAGAAAGAGGGAAAATCAGGGTTGTATAAAAGCATCATTAGAGCAAATGCTCGAACTGTGGATAATTGACAAATAAAAAATTGACCTTTAAGTCAGGGCCGACGAACGGTGAGCAACCACCTTGAAGTATAAGGTGAGATGGTCAGGGTAGGTGCCGGGTTTACTGGCTGCGAGGCGGGCGCTGAAGAAAAAGAGGTGAGTTTCGGGGTGGGTGGAGATGTAGGTGATAGAGGGGTTGAAGGGGAAGGTGAGGGTGTTGGGGAG
>Ga0247820_10000019_pt1 | contig 75686 bp, 67 predicted proteins | sample 13C_Glucose_Day1_2_FD_192480 | JGI IMG/M metagenome (GOLD analysis project Ga0247820, IMG submission 192480) | Soil microbial communities from agricultural site in Penn Yan, New York, United States - 13C_Glucose_Day14 | ecosystem: Environmental > Terrestrial > Soil > Agricultural land | place...
TGACGTTGGCGCCCGGCTGGCGCTGGATGTTCAGCAGCACCGCGTGGTTTTCATTGGCCCAGGCAGCCAGGCGCTCGTTTTCCGCGCCGTCGACGATTTCGGCCACGTCCTTCAGGCGCAGCGGTGCACCGTTGTTGTAGGCCAGGATCAGGTTGGCGTATTCCTCAGGGGAACGCAGCTGGTCGTTGGCGTCGAGCATCGACACCCGGGTCGGGCCGTCGAAGTTGCCCTTGGGCTGGTTGACGTTGGAAGCGCCGATCAGGGTGCGTACGTCCTCCAGGTTCAGGCCGTTGGCGGCCAGGGCATCGACGTTGACCTTGATCCGCACCGCCTGGCGCTGGCCACCGGCGATGCTGACCATGCCCACACCGCTGATCTGTGCGAGCTTCTGTGCCACACGGGTATCGACCAGGTCGTTGAGCTTGGGCAGCGACATGGTCTTGCTGGAGATGGCCAGGGTCAGCACCGGGGTGTCGGCCGGGTTGACCTTGTTGTACACCGGCGGCGCCGGAAGGTCGCTGGGCAGCAGGTTGCTGGCGGCGTTGATCGCGGCCTGCACCTGTTGCTCGGCAACGTCCATGTTCATGTCGAGGTTGAAGCGCAAGGTCAGCACCGAGGCGCCGCCGGAGCTGGTCGAGGCCATCTGCTCCAGGCCTGGCATCTGGCCGAACTGACGTTCGAGCGGCGCGGTAACCGCGCTGGTCATGACCTGCGGGCTGGCGCCTGGGTACAGGGTCATGACCCGGATGGTCGGGTAATCCACCTGCGGCAAGGCGGAAACCGGCAGCAGCTTGTAGGCGATCAGGCCGGCCAGGACGATGGCCAGCATGCTCAGCGTGGTGGCAACCGGCCGCAGGATGAACAGACGCGAGAGGTTCATGCGCCCGCCTTGCCTGCTGCGCTACCAGGCTGTGCTTGACCGGGCTGCACATCGCCAGTGCTTGCCGAACCCTTGGCTTCCTGGCCTTGCAGGTGCTGGCCCGGGGTGGTCGGCACTTGCGAGCTGTCTTCGACAACTTCCACCTTGGTGCCTTCGCGCAGGCGGTCGGTGCCTTCCAGCACCAGGCGGTCGCCGGCCTTGAGGCCCTCGAGAATGACGCTGTTCTCGCCGTCGCTGGCGCCAACCTTGAGCTTGCGGATGTTGACCGTGTTCTGGTCATTGACCACGTAGGCGAAGGAGCCGTCATTGCCGAACTGGATGGCCGCCGCCGGGGCCATGGTCACCTGCTTGAGGGTGTCGGCCAGCAGGCGCACGTTGACGAACTGGTTGGGGAACAGCGCCAGGTCCTTGTTCTCGAAGCGGCCCTTGAACTTGAGGGTGCCGGTGGTGGTGTCGATCTGGTTGTCGATGCTGCCCAGCACGCCGGTGGACTGCAGCTTGCTGTCACTGCGGTCCCAGGCTTCGACCGGCAGGCTGGCGCCGCTGCGGTAGCGCTCCAGCACGGTGCTCAGCTCGGTTTCCGGCAGGGTGAAGGCAACGCTGATCGGCTCGGTCTGGGTAATCACCACCAGCGCGGTGGTGTCGTTGGCCGCCACCAGGTTGCCCAGGTCGAGTTGGCGCAGGCCCACACGGCCGTTGATCGGCGAGCGAATCTGGGTGAAATCGAGGTTGAGGCGGGCGTCGTTGACCTGCGCCTGGTTGGTCTTTACCAGCCCCTGGAACTGCGCCACCTGTGCTTCGGCGGTGTCGAGGGTTTGCTTGGCGATGCTGTCTTCGGCGTACAGGCCTTTATAGCGGGCCAGGTCGACCTGGGCGTTCTTCAGCTGCGCCTGGTTCTGCGCCAGGGTGCCTTCGGCCTGTTGCAGGGCGATGCGGTACGGGCGCGGGTCGATCTCGGCGAGCAGGTCGCCGGCCTTGACCTGCTGGCCTTCCTTGAAGTGGATCTTCACCAGCTCGCCAGCCACGCGGCTGCGCACGTTGACGGTGTTGGTCGCGGTGACTGTGCCCAGGGCCTTGTAGTAAAGCGGGAAGTCGCCCACCCGCACCGGCTCGACGCGCACCGGCACCGGGTCGCTGGAGCCACCAAAGCCCGGGCGGCCGCCCATCATGCCCATGCCCTTGCCACCGCGCCCGCCACCGGCTTCCTTGGGCGCAGGCGCTGCTGCGGGCCACAGCCACCAGGCCAGTGCAGCCACCAGCAGCAGGATCAACAGGCCAACGAGCCAGCGACGAGGGGAACGGGAATTGGACGCTTGCATGGGTTGAACGAACCTTGTTCGGAATGACGACTTGGGGAGGATGAACGATAAGCACTGGCTTCGTTTTAGCAAAGCGCCTTTACCAGAGGTTTACCTTTGCCTTACGTTGCCAAGGGGTTGAACTTTAAATGAAAACGGCCCGGAAATGGTTCCGGGCCGTTTACAGGGTGTTGCCTGGAGCGGTGGCGGGCTGAAAGGTTTCGGTTGCCTGTGCCGGCCCCTTCGCGGGTAAACCCGCTCCCACAGGGATATCACAGCTTTTGAAACCTGTGCCGTACCTGTAGGAGCGGGTTTACCCGCGAAGAGGCCGGTACAGGACTCAGCCGACCTACCCCACAACCCTTACTTCAGCACAGCCAGCGCTGCGTCGTAGTTCGGCTCATCAGCGATTTCGCCAACCAGCTCGCTGTGCAGCACCTTGTCGTTTTCGTCCAGCACCACCACGGCACGGGCGGCCAGGCCGGCCAGCGGGCCATCGGCGATGGCCACGCCGTAGTTTTCGAGGAACTCGCGGCCACGCAGGGTCGACAGGTTCTTCACGTTGTCCAGGCCTTCGGCGCCGCAGAAGCGTGCCTGGGCGAACGGCAGGTCGGCGGAGATGCACAGCACCACGGTGTTGGCCACATCGTTGGCCTGGGCGTTGAACTTGCGCACGGAGGTAGCGCAGGTCGGGGTGTCGACGCTCGGGAAGATGTTCAGCACCTTGCGCTTGCCGGCGTAGTCTTGCAGCGACTTGTCAGCCAGGCCTTCACCTACCAGGGAGAAAGCCGGAGCCTGGGCGCCGGTTTTCGGCAGCTCGCCTTTGACCTGAACCGGGTTGCCTTTGAGAGTCACTTGAGCCATGACGAAATCCTTATGCGGGGTTTGAAAAGGACACTGAGTTAAGCATGAAGGCGGCCGGGTGCCTATGGGGGCAGTGAAATTGTTCTATTACCGGACAATTCTTGTGGACAAAAAAATGCCCGGGTGGCTACAAGCGCCCCGGGCATTACTTTTGCGGATGGCGTATCAGCCCAGCAGGCCGTATACCACCGAGGTCAGCGCAACCAGGCCGACTACCACCACGAACACGTTGGAGGCAGCACCGCTGTACTTGCGCATGGATGGCACGCGGCGAATGGCGTACATCGGCATCAGGAACAGCAGCACCGCGAGGATCGGGCCACCGAGCGACTCGATCATGCCGAGGATGCTTGGGTTGAGGGTGGCGACGATCCAGCACACCACCAGCATCAGCGCGGCAACCACGCGGTCCAGAGCCTTGGCCCCCGGGCGTGCGCCGGCCTTGGTGATGATGCCCTTCAGGCCTTCGCTGGCGCCGATGTAGTGGCCGAGGAACGACTTGGCAATGGCCACGAAGGCGATCAGCGGCGCAGCGAACGCGATGGTCGGGTTGCTGAAGTGGTTGGCCAGGTACGACAGGATCGACAGGTTCTGCGCCTTGGCCTCGGCCAGCTGGGCGCTGCTCAGGGTGAGCACGCAGCTGAACACGAAGAACAGCACCATCACCACCATCAGCAGGTGGGCACGGCGCAGGATCTGGCCGCTACGCTCATCGGCATGCTCACCGTAGCGGCGCTTCTGGTCGACGGCGAAGGCGGAGATGATCGGCGAGTGGTTGAACGAGAACACCATCACCGGAATCGCCAGCCACAGGGTATGCAGGAAGGCCGAGGCCGGCGGCACCTGGGTGGCGCTGTCGAGAATGCCACCGGTCCAGTGCGGCACCAGGTACAGGCCCAGCAATGCCAGGGCAACGATGAACGGGTAGACCAGCAGGCTCATGACCTTGACCGTGGCCTGCTCCCCGCAGCGCACGATGGCCAGCAAGCCGAGGATCAGCACGAACGACAGGATGGCCCGTGGCGGCGGCGCCAGGTGCAGCTGGTGCTCGATGAAGCTGGACACGGTGTTGGTCAGTGCCACGCTATAGATAAGCAGGATCGGGAAGATTGCAAAGAAGTACAGCACGGTGATCGAGGCGCCGGCGGTACTGCCGAAGTGTTCCCTGACCACTTCGGTGATGTCGCCGTCATTGCGCCCGGAAAGGACGAAACGGGTCAGCCCGCGGTGAGCGAAATAGGTCATCGGAAAGGCCAGGATGGCCAGGATCAGCAGCGGCCAGAAGCCGCCAAGGCCGGCGTTGATCGGCAGGAACAGGGTTCCGGCGCCGATCGCTGTGCCGAACAGGCCCAGCATCCAGGTGGTGTCATGACGCGACCAGCTGCCAAGGGTGGCGGGGGTCGATTCTGCAAAGCGTTGTTCAACGCTTGGGGCCTGCTCATTCATTCCGGGTGAAGCTCCACTCGCAAGACTGCAACAGGCTGAGAATGGCGAAATAGACGTTTCGCCCAACTCAACCGAAAAAGGGAGCGCGATTGTGCACGGAAAGGTTGCACTTGCGAAGTCCTTTTCCGAGGAGCGGTTGCACTTGTCTTTACAAGCGGGTTGTGCCGCTGGACTGCAGGAGGGATTTGACAGATGTAGGAGCGGCCTGGTGTCGCGAAAGGGGTGCGCAGCGCTCCCAACGTTTGCAGCTTCGCCGCGAATATTGCCGGGGCCGCTTTGCGGCCCTTTCGCGACACAAGGCCGCTCCTATAGAAGGCCGCGGCCCCATGGACGCGGCCCCGTGCGGTGTTACTTCTGGACGGCGGCGAAGGCTTCGGCAACCCGTTGCAGGTTGGCCGGGCGCAGGCCGGACATGCATACGCGGCCGCTGTCGATCAGGTACACGCCGAACTCGTCACGCAGGCGGCGCACCTGCTCGACGCTGAAGCCGGTGTAGCTGAACATGCCGCGCTGGCGCAGGAAGAACTGGAAGTCCTGGCCTGGCAGCAGCACGGCCAGGGCATCGACCAGCGCCTGGCGCATGTCGAGGATACGCTTGCGCATCACTTCGACTTCTTCGGCCCACTGTGCATTCAGGCCGGCATCGCCGAGCACGCCAGCGACCAGCTGGGCGCCGAAGTTGGGCGGGCTGGAGTAGTTGCGGCGTACGGTAGCCTTGAGCTGGCCGAGCACGCTCTGCGCGGTGGCGTCATCGTCGCAGACCACCGACAGGCCGCCGACCCGCTCGCCGTACAGCGAGAAGATCTTCGAGAACGAGTTGCTGACCAGGCACGGCACGCCGGCGCGGGCCATTTCGCGGATGGCGTAGGCATCTTCCACCAGGCCCTCGGCGAAGCCCTGGTAGGCGATGTCGAGGAACGGGATCAGCTGGCGTGCCTTGACCACTTCAACCACCTGTTGCCACTGGTGCTGTTCCAGGTCGGCGCCGGTGGGGTTGTGGCAGCACGGGTGCAGCAGCACCACGCTGTTGGCCGGCAGGGTCTGCAGGGTGGCCAGCATGCCGTCGAAGTCCACGCCACGGGTGGCCTGGTCGAAATACGGGTAGGTATGCACCTTGAAGCCGGCGCCTTCGAAGATGGCGCGGTGGTTGTCCCAGGTCGGGTTGCTGACCCAGACTTCGGACTGCGGGAAGTAGCGCTTGAGGAAGTCGGCACCGACCTTGAGAGCGCCGGAACCGCCCACGGTCTGCACGGTGGCCACGCGCCCGCCGGTCACGGCCGGGTGATCGGCACCGAACAGCAGCGCCTGGATCGCCTGGCGGTAGCTGGCCAGGCCTTCCATCGGCAGGTACAGCGAGGCTTCGTGGTCCTGGCCGGCGATGCGTTTTTCCACCGCATCCACAGCCGCCAGTTGCGGCACCACGCCGGCCTCATCGTAGTAAAGGCCGATACTCAGGTTGACCTTGTCGGCGCGCGGGTCGGCCTTGAAGGTTTCCATCAACGAGAGGATCGGGTCGCCGGCATAGGCATCGACATGTTTGAACACAGCGTGCAGCTCCTTGGATCAGGACAGTTCGAAAAGGCAGCCCTGAGCATACCCGGAGTGCGGGCTCAGGAACATCAACTATTGTGCAAGGTTGTCTATGCAACATTGCATGGCTGAAGATGAAGTTGCCAATGCGGGCCTCTTCGCGGGTGAACCCGCTCCCACAGGGATATCACTGCCCTTGAAACCTGCGCAGTACCTGTGGGAGCGGGTTCACCCGCGAAAGGGCCGGATCAGCCAAGCAACTCTTTCAGGCCTTGCAGCTCCTGCTCGGTCAACGCCACCCCCTCCTCCTCGGCCACCTCGCGCTCGCGGTAACGCCGCTCGCCCGGCATGCGCGTCAGCCCCACCGCCTGCATCTGCTCGACCAGCTCGCGGCTGCGCAGGGCAAACCGCTCGCCCTCGGCCTTGCTCGGGTCGATGACGATGATCAGCTGCCCGGTCCATGGCGTCTTCGCCCCCGGGTGCCCCGACCAGTCGAACTCCCAGGAGAAATGGCCGCCGGTCAGTGCCGCCGCCAGCAACTCCACCATCATCGACAAGGCCGAGCCTTTGTGCCCGCCAAATGGAAGCAAGGCGCCGCCCTCCAGAATCGCCTTGGGGTCGGTGGTCGGCTCACCATTGGCATCCACCCCCATGCCCTCTGGCAACTGCTGGCCAGCGCGCGCGGCAATCTGCACGTCGCCATGGGCCATGGCGCTGGTGGCCATGTCGAAGACGATCGGGTCATGTTCGGCGCAGGGCGCGGCAAAGGCGATGGGGTTGGTGCCGAACAGCGGCTTGCGGGCGCCGTGCGGCACCACGCAGGTCATGCTGTTGACCACGCTCAGGGCTACCAGGCCTTCGTCGGCGAATGGTTCCACATCCGGCCACAGCGCGGCGAAATGGTGCGAGTTGTGGATCGCCAGTACGGCGATACCGGCGTTGCGCGCCTTCGCCACCAGAAGTTCACGGGCCGCTGCCAGCGCCGGCTGGGCGAAGCCGCCTGCGGCATCGACGCGAACATAACCGGGCGCCACGTCGCTGACCTTCGGCGTGGCCTGGCCATCGACCCAACCGCTGGCCAATGTCGAAACATAGCCGGGCATGCGGAACACCCCATGGCTATGGGCACCATCGCGCTGGGCGCTGGCGCAGTTGTGGGCCAGTACCCGGGCCACGCTTTCGCTGCAGCCATGGCGCTGGAAGATGGTCTGCAACAGGCCCTGCAGCTCGGTAAAAGGCACGCGCACGACGGTGCTGGTGGAAGGTGCGGACATCTGAAGCTCCTTGTTGGAATTGGAATGGCTACAGCGTTGCAACGACAAAAACTTTCCGGCATGTGACAGCTATCTGTCAAATGTTGACTTGATGACAGAAAACAGCCATTTTCTTTCGCAAGCCTTACCCCTGGAGCAGCAGCATGAGCCAACCGATCAAGCAACGCCTGGAAAACAGCCTCGAAGGGGCCGCTGCTTCGGGCCGCAAGATCGCCAGCTACATGCTCGCCAACCTGCATGAACTGCCGTTCCAGACCTCGGCCAGCATTGCCGTCAAGCTGGGCGTCAGCGAATCCAGCGTCGGCCGTTTCTGCCGCTCATTGGGTTATGCCCATCTCAAGGCGTTGAAGCAAGACCTGCAGAACGACCTGGGCGATGGCCCGTGGCTGGTGGGCGACCGCTTGCAAGATTACCGCCAGAACCAGGACGCCAGCGACAACGCCGGCAGCCTGGAGCTGGAAATAGCCGCCCTGGTGCGCGTGCACGAGTATCGCCAGGGCAGCGCCTGGCACAGTGTCGCCCAGCGCCTGGCGAGCAAACGGCGGGTGTTCATTGCCGGCTTCCAGACCGAGCGCGGCATCGCCATGTGCATGAGCCACCTGCTGCAGTACCTGCGCGATGGCGTGCAGCTGGTCGATATCAGCGCCGGGCACTTTGGCGAAGTATTGCTGGGCCGCGCCGAAGACAGCGCCCTGGTGGTGTTCGAGGCCCGCCGTTATTCCCGCCATGCCCTGCTGTTGTGCCAGAAGGCGCGCGAGGCTGGCATTGCGGTCACCCTGGTGACCGACCCCTTCTGTGACTGGGCCGATGCCAACGCCGACGAGGTGTTCCGCATCCCCACCGAGTTCAACCTGTTCTGGGAATCCACCTCGACCATGCTGTCGTGGGTGCACCTGATGGTCAACGAGGTCTGCAAGAAGCTCGGACCGGATGTTGAAAAACGCTTGGAAGCAACTGCCGCTCTACATAACGAATTCGTCGGCTACACCTCGTGGTCGACGGGAAAACAACAATAGCAAGAGTGCAATGAGGTGCGAGATGAACAAGACCATGGCCTTGGTGGGTGCGTGTGCCCTGCTGCTGTCGGGTACCGCCAGTGCCGAAACCCTGCGCTTCGCCACCGAGGGCGCCTACCCGCCCTTCAACTATGTCGATGCCAATAACCAGTTGCACGGCTTCGACGTGGACATCACCCATGCCCTGTGCGAGCAGATGAAGGTCGAGTGCACGCTGGTGGCCCAGGACTGGGAGGGCATCATCCCGGCGCTGATGGCACGCAAGTACGATGCAGTGGTCGCGTCGATGATCAACACCGAAGAACGGCGCAAGAAGATCGCCTTCACCGACCACTACTACCGCACCCCGCTGACCGTCGCCGTGGCCAAGGACAGCAAGATCAACGACGCCCAGACCAACTTCGACGGCTACACCGTTGGCGCCCAGTCGTCCTCCACCCAGGCCATCTACGCCGAAGACGTCTATGCCAAGGCCGGTGCCGATGTGAAGCTGTACCCGACCATGGACGAAGCCAACGCCGACCTGGCTGCGGGCCGCCTGGACGGTGTTATTGCCGACAAGTTCCCCCTGAACGAATGGATGACCAAGAACGGCGGGGACTGCTGCAAGATCCTCGGCGACGTGGCCAACACCAAGGCCGATGCCGCCATTGCCGTGCGCAAGGACGACGAAGCCCTGCGCCAGCGCCTGAACACCGCGCTGCAGCAGATCGTGGCCAACGGCACCTACCAGAAGATCGCCAGCAAGTACTTCGCTTTCGATATCTACAACTGATCTTCAGGAAACTGCGCAATTTCTGTAGGAGCGGCCTTGTGTCGCGACAGGGCCGCAAGGCGGCCCCGGCAATCCCTGCTGCGGCATAGATCCTGGGGCTGCTCCGCAGCCCTTTCGCGACACAAGGCCGCTCCTACAAAAAGTCCGCGTTGCCCATCCTAGGGGTTTGTCATGCTCGATCAATTGTCCTTGCTGTCCTTCGCCAGTGGAGGTTGGGGCCAGGCGCTGCTGGCCGGCGCGCTGGTCACCGTTTCCCTGGCCCTGGCCTGCCTGCCCATCGGCCTGCCGCTGGGCCTGGTGGTCGCCCTTGCAGCACGCTCGCGCAAGCGCTTGCCGCGGGCCTGGGCCACCACCTTCTCTACCGTGTTCCGTGGCCTGCCCGAACTGCTGACACTGCTGATCATCTATTACGGCTGCCAGATCGCTGCGCAGAAGATTCTCGCGGCCATGGGCTACCAGGGTGAGTTCCTGATCAATACCTTCCTCGCCGCGATGATCGCCTTCAGCCTGGTGTTCGCCGCATTCTCCAGCGAGATCTGGCTGGCAGCCTTCAAGACCCTGCCCAAGGGCCAGCTGGAAGCCTGCTCGGCGCTGGGCCTGAGCAAGCGCACCGGCTTCTTCAAGGTGTTGCTGCCACAACTGACCCGCATCGCCTTGCCCGGCCTGTCCAACAACTGGCTGTCGCTGCTCAAGGACACCTCGCTGGTATCCACCATCTCGCTGGTCGACCTGATGCGCCAGACCAACCTGGCGGTCAGCGTGACCAAGGAGCCGATGTTCTTCTATGGCGTCGCCTGCCTGGGCTACCTGCTGTTCGCCGCCATTTCCGGGCGTGTGTTCGCCTTCATCGAACGGCGCAGCAACCGCCACCTGCAAGGAGCACGCGCATGAGCTTCGAACAACTGCTGGCGGTGGTCCTCGACCCCGACCTGCTGGACCGCTACGGCCCGCGCTTCCTCGATGGCCTGCTGGTAACCGCCAAGCTGGTGGCGATTTCCTTCAGCCTGGGTGCCGTGCTCGGCCTGTTGCTGGCCCTGGCGCGCATGTCGCGCAGCCTGCTGCTGCAGCGCATGGCCGCCGGCTATGTGTACTTCTTCCGCGGCTCGCCGCTGCTGGCCCAGCTGTTCCTGCTGTATTACGGCCTGGGCTCGCTCAAGGGTTTCTGGCAGGACGTCGGCCTGTGGTGGTTCTTCCGCGAAGCGTGGTTCTGCACCTTGCTGGCGTTCACCCTGAACACCGCCGCCTACCAGGCCGAGATCTTCCGCGGCAGCCTGATGGCTGTCGCCCCCGGGCAACATGAGGCGGCACGGGCGCTGAACCTGAAGCGCTCGACCACTTTCTTCAAGGTGATCCTGCCGCAGTCGCTGCTGGTGGCCATCGGCCCGCTGGGCAACGAACTGATCCTGATGATCAAGGCCAGCGCGATCGCCTCGCTGGTGACCATCTACGACCTGATGGGCGTAACCAAACTGGCCTTCTCGCGCAGTTTCGACTTCCAGATCTACCTGTGGGCCGCCGTGCTCTACCTGCTGATCGTCGAACTGGTGCGGCGCCTGCTGAAACACCTGGAAGCCCGCCTGGGCCGCCACCTGAACTGACCGAAGGATACGTTCCATGCATTGCCAGACCCTTGTCCTCGGCGCCGGCATCGTCGGCGTCAGCACCGCGCTGCACCTGCAGGCCCGCGGGCGGCAGGTGATCCTGATCGACCGCGACGAGCCGGGCTGCGGCACCAGCCACGGCAACGCCGGGCTGATCGAGCGCTCCAGCGTCATCCCCTATGCCTTCCCCCGGCAACTGGGCGCACTGCTGCGCTACGGCCTGAACCGCCAACCCGATGTGCGCTACAGCCTGCTGCACTTGCCCAAGGCCGCACCCTGGCTGTGGCGCTACTGGCGCCAGTCGGCCCCCGGGCGCCTGGCCGGGGCCGCCGCCGACATGCTGCCGCTGGTGCAGCGCTGCGTAGAGGAGCACGACGCATTCATCGCTGCTGCCGGCCTGGAAGGGCTGGTGCAGGCCAAAGGCTGGATCGAAGTGTTCCGTGACCCGGTGCTGTTCGAGCAGGCCAAGGCCGACGCCAAGGGCCTGAGCCGTTATGGCCTGCAGTTCGAAATCCTCGAATGCGGGCAGTTGCAGGCCCGCGAGCACCAGCTGGACGCCAGCGTGGTCGGCGGCATCCACTGGCTCGACCCCAAGACCGTGAACAACCCCGGCGCCCTCACCCGCGGCTACGCCACCCTGTTCACGCAGCGCGGCGGGCAGTTCCTGCATGGCGATGCGCGCAGCCTGCGCCAGGTCGACGGCCAATGGCGGGTGGACAGCCGCCGCGGCCCGATTACCGCCAACGAGGTGGTGGCCTGCCTCGGCCCGCAATCGGCCGACCTGTTCAGCGGCCTGGGCTACCAGATCCCGCTGGCGATCAAGCGTGGTTACCACATGCACTACAGCACCCGTGACGGCGCGCAACTGGAGCATTCCATCTGTGACACCCAGGGCGGCTACGTGCTGGCGCCAATGGCCCGCGGCGTGCGCCTGACCACCGGCATCGAGTTCGACGCCAGCAGCGCGCCTGGCAACCAGATCCAGCTGGGCCGCTGCGAAGCCCTGGCGCGCAAGCTGTTCCCGGCCCTGGGCGAGCGCCTGGACGACACCCCCTGGCTGGGCCGCCGCCCGTGCCTGCCCGACATGCGCCCGGTGATTGGCCCGGCGCCGCGCCACCCGGGGCTGTGGTTCAACTTCGGCCACGCCCACCACGGCCTTACCCTGGGCCCGGTCAGCGGCCGGCTGGTGGCCGAGCTGGTCACCGGCGAACGCCCCTTCACCGACCCCGCGCCTTACAGCGCGACCCGTTTCGACTGAACCCCTGCGGGAGAACAACAAGATGACCGCACCACTGAGCCTTGCCACCCTTGCCCCCGAACCCGACCCGCGCCCGGTGCTGATCCGCATTGAGGGCCTGAACAAGCACTACGGCGCGTTCCACGTGCTGCGCAACATCGACCTGCAAGTGCGTGAAGGCGAACGCATCGTACTGTGCGGGCCGTCCGGCTCCGGCAAGTCGACCCTGATCCGTTGCATCAACCGCCTGGAAGTTGCCCAGCAGGGCAGCATCAAGGTGGATGGCATCGACCTGGCGGCCACCAGCCGCGAAGCAGCGCAGGTGCGCAGCGACATCGGCATGGTGTTCCAGCACTTCAACCTGTTCCCGCACATGAGCGTGCTCGACAACTGCCTGCTGGCCCCCACCAGCGTGCGCGGGCTGTCGCGCAAGGACGCCGAGGAGCGGGCGCGCATGTACCTGAGCAAGGTCGGCATCGAAAGCCAGGCGCACAAGTACCCCAGCCAGCTGTCCGGCGGTCAGCAGCAGCGCGTGGCGATTGCCCGGGCGCTGTGCATGAAGCCGCGCATCATGCTGTTCGACGAGCCCACCTCGGCGCTTGACCCGGAGATGGTTGCCGAAGTGCTGGATGTGCTGGTGCAACTGGCCGGCACCGGCATGACCATGCTTTGCGTCACCCATGAAATGGGCTTTGCCCGCCAGGTGGCCGAGCGGGTGTTGTTCCTCGAGGGCGGGCAGATCATCGAAGACAGCCCGCCACAGGTATTCTTCAACCAGCCGCGTACCGAGCGGGCCAAGGGGTTCCTGGCGCAGATACTGCACTGAGACCTGTTCCGACCTCTTCGCGGGTAAACCCGCTCCCACAGGTTCATCATTGGTCCTGAAGGCCAAGGTAATCCTGTGGGAGCGGGTTTACCCGCGAAGAGGCCGGAACAGGCAACACCATCATTGCACCGCTGCAAAGACCCAACTGCATCGTTAAATATTATTGACCTTACCTCCCGCCAAACCCACGCCACCACAGGCCCGCATCGGTTTCAGCCCCCAAAAACCGGCGCATTCCCTGCCATCAAGCCCTGCTCCGTCGTTTGACATATCGAACGGCTCTGGCAAGCTATCTACAAGCCCCGACCGGAATCGTCGCCTCCGACGAGCCGGCAGTGCTCGGGGCTACAGGTCGCACCCATGGCCCCGCGCCGTGCACCTGCACAACAACGACAGGCCGAACCTGTCCCAAGGTGACATATGTCCAACAGCAACATTGGCAACAAGCAACCCTCCCTGCGCAAACCCGTCGTCCTGATGACCATGGGCAGCCAAGAGCGCAAAGGCCATGACTACCAGGTCATGACCCACAAATACATCACCCCGCTGGTCGAGTTCTCCGATTGCGTCCCGGTGCTGGTGCCCACCTGCTGCGGCATCGAGGACCTCGAGACCTATCTGGACATGGCCGACGGCGTGTACCTGACCGGCGCCGGCAGCAACATCGACCCGGCCCTGTACGGCCAGGAGAACGAAACCCCCGGCAAAGGCCAGGACCAGAACCGCGACCTGTTCGACATTCCGCTGGTCAAGGCCGCGATCAAGCGTGGCCTGCCGATTTTCGGCATCTGCCGCGGCATGCAGGAAATCAACGTGGCCCTGGGTGGCGACATCTACCAGAAGGTGTACGCCGAGCCTGGCTTCAATGACCACCGGGAAAACCCGGAAGACCCGGTCGAGGTGCAATACGCCCAGGTACACGGCGTGAAGATCAAGCCGGACAGCTGGCTGCGTGACACCCTGGGTACCGACGAGATTCGCGTCAACTCGCTGCATGGCCAGGGGCTGCACAAGCTCGGTGCCGGTATCGAGGCCATCGCCCATGCCGAAGACGGCCTGGTCGAGGCGATCCATGCCCCGAGCATTTCGCCGTTCCTGTTCGCCGTGCAGTGGCACCCGGAGTGGCAAGCGGCGAAGAACCCGGACTCGATCAAGATCTTCCAGGCTTTCGGTGATGCTTGCCGAGCCCAGGTACGCAAGGCGCAAATCAAGCGCCAGCACGCTGCCTGACCCTAGCTTTCCTCTGCTTTGATCGCGGGGCGGCGCAAGGCCGCCCCCGTTTTCCCGGTCACCCTCTGCTGGTCCCAGAACACTTCCCGTGGAAACGGGCGGCGGGCTTGTGCCTGTCTCCGCGATCTTTTTTCTTCCCCGCCTAGAGATACGATGACTGATCGCAGCTGGTCTGCCATCTGGGTATCGGGCATCTCTTGTTGTTCCTTGTGCCGGCCTCTTCGCGGGTAAACCCGCTCCCACAGGAATCTCCGCATCTTTAAGCGCGCCACGGTACCTGTGGGAGCGGGTTTACCCGCGAAGAGGCCGGCACAGGCCACAACACTCCTTCTGCCCCCCTCCACAAAAAAATCTCCCCAAGGGACTAGTCATCGTACAAGTTGTACGATAACTTACCTCCAACGCATAACAACACCCTTCACCCAAGCGCCACAGGATGCCAACAACAATGACTCCACAAGAACTCAAATCCATCCTCTCCCACGGCCTGCTGTCTTTCCCGGTCACCGACTTCAACGCCCAGGGCGACTTCAACCCCGCTGGCTACGCCAAGCGCCTGGAATGGCTGGCCCCTTACGGCGCCAGCGCCCTGTTCGCCGCCGGCGGCACCGGTGAGTTCTTCTCCCTGGCCGCCAGCGAATACAGCCAGGTGATCAAGACCGCCGTCGACACCTGCGCCAAGTCGGTCCCCATCCTCGCCGGCGTCGGCGGCTCCACTCGCCAGGCCATCGAATACGCGCAAGAAGCCGAGCGCCTGGGTGCCAAAGGCCTGCTGCTGCTGCCGCACTACCTGACCGAAGCCAGCCAGGAAGGCGTCGCCGCCCATGTCGAAGCGGTATGCAAATCAGTGAACATCGGCGTAGTCGTCTACAACCGCAACGTCTGCCGCCTGAACGCCGACCTGCTGGAAAAACTGGCCGAGCGCTGCCCGAACCTGATCGGCTACAAGGACGGCCTGGGTGATATCGAGCTGATGGTGTCGATCCGTCGCCGCCTGGGCGACCGCTTCAGCTACCTGGGTGGCCTGCCGACCGCCGAGGTGTATGCTGCTGCCTACAAGGCCCTGGGCGTGCCGGTGTACTCCTCCGCCGTGTTCAACTTCGTGCCGAAGACCGCCATGGACTTCTACAACGCCATCGCCCGTGACGACCACGCCACCGTGGCCAAGCTGATCGACGACTTCTTCCTGCCGTACCTGGACATCCGCAACCGCAAGGCCGGCTACGCCGTGAGCATCGTCAAGGCCGGCGCCAGGATCGCCGGTCACGACGCTGGCCCGGTGCGGACTCCGCTTACCGACCTCACCGCCGAAGAGTACGAACAACTCGCCGCGCTGATGGACAAGATGGGCCCGCAGTAAGCGCCGCCCGCGGCCTGCCAGATGCCGCGCCCGGAGTGGGCCAGCCCCACTCCGGTTACAATTCGTGAGCCCGCACAAAAATAAATAGTGGGAGTACTCCAGCATGCAAGCGACGAAGAAGACGCATGTGCGCTACCTGATCCTGTTCATGCTGTTCCTGGTGACCACGATCAACTACGCTGACCGCGCCACCATTGCAATCGCGGGCTCCAGCCTGCAGAAAGACCTCGGCATCGATGCCGTGACCCTCGGCTACATCTTCTCCGCCTTCGGATGGGCCTACGTGGCTGGCCAGATTCCTGGTGGCTGGCTGCTCGACCGCTTCGGTTCCAAGAACGTCTACGCCTTCAGCATCTTCACCTGGTCGCTGTTCACCCTGCTGCAGGGCTTTGTCGGTGGCCTGCCGGTTGCCTGGGCGGTGGTGACCCTGTTCACCCTGCGCTTCCTGGTCGGTTTTGCCGAAGCCCCGTCATTCCCGGGCAATGCGCGCATCGTCGCGGCCTGGTTCCCGACCCAGGAACGCGGCACCGCCTCGGCCATTTTCAACTCGGCGCAGTACTTCGCCACCGCACTGTTCGCACCGATCATGGGCTGGATCGTGTTCAGCTTCGGCTGGGAGCATGTGTTCGTGGTCATGGGCGCGCTGGGCATCGTGTTCTCCATGGTATGGCTGAAGACCATCTACAACCCGCGCCAACACCCACGCATCAGCCCAGGCGAACTCGAGCACATCGAGCAGAACGGTGGCCTGGTGGACATGGACCAGAAGCGCGGCAACGACGGCCCGAAATGGGGCTACATCAAGCAACTGCTGACCAGCCGCATGCTGCTGGGCGTGTACCTGGGCCAGTACTGCATCAACGCCATCACCTACTTCTTCCTCACCTGGTTCCCGGTGTACCTGGTGCAAGAGCGCGGCATGACCATCCTCAAGGCTGGTTTCATCGCCTCGCTGCCGGCGGTCTGCGGCTTCATCGGTGGCGTGCTGGGCGGGGTGATCTCCGACTGGCTGTTGCGCCGCGGCAACTCGCTGACCTTCTCGCGCAAACTGCCGATCGTCTGCGGCCTGCTGCTGTCGACCACCATGGTGTTCTGCAACTACGTCGACGCTGAGTGGATGGTGGTCGGCTTCATGACCCTGGCGTTCTTCGGCAAAGGCATCGGTGCACTGGGCTGGGCGGTGGTCGCCGACACCTCGCCGAAGCAGATCGCCGGGCTGTCGGGCGGGCTGTTCAACACCTTCGGCAACATCGCCTCGATCACCACGCCGATCGTCATCGGCTACATCATCAGCGCCACGGGTTCGTTCAAGTGGGCCCTGGTGTATGTCGGCGCCAACGCCCTGGTAGCGGTGTTCAGCTACCTGGTGATTGTTGGCCCGATCAAGCGCATCGAGCTGCGTGAAAGCCCAAAGCCTGACGCCGAGCCCGCGGCCGGCAGCAAACTGGCCGGCTCGCACCACTGAGTGAACACGCCCGCGTCGGCCACCCCCGCCGCGGGCGGATGTACAAAAGCCTGAGAAACCTGACAAGTAGGGCCCGAACATGCAGTTGATCGAACATTCCGACTCGCCCCGCTACGTCCGCCTGCACGATGACGACAATGTCGTGGTGGTGGTCAACGATGGCGGCCTGGGCGAAGGCGCCCGCTTCACCGACGGCCTGACCCTGGTCGAGGGCGTGCCACAGAGCCACAAGGTGGCCACCGTGGCCATCGCCAAGGGCCAACCGGTGCGCCGCTACGGGCAGATCATCGGTTACGCGCTGGAAGACCTGCGCCAGGGCAGCTGGGTGCAGGAAAGCCAGCTGGCCATGCCGGCCGCGCCGGAGCTGGACAGCCTGCCACGCTGCGACGCCGTCCCGCAGCCGCTGCCGCCGCTCGAAGGCTTCACCTTCGAAGGCTACCGCAACGCCGACGGCACCGTCGGCACCCGCAACATCCTCGGCATCACCACCACCGTGCAGTGCGTGGCCGGCGTGCTGGAGCATGCGGTCAAGCGCATTCGCAGCGAGTTGCTGCCCAAGTACCCCAATGTCGATGACGTGGTGGCCATCACCCACAGCTATGGCTGCGGCGTGGCGATCAATGCGCGCGATGCCTACATCCCGATCCGCACGGTGCGCAACCTGGCGCGCAACCCCAACCTGGGCGGCGAAGCCCTGGTTATCAGCCTGGGCTGCGAAAAGCTGCAGGCCAGCCAGGTGATGCATGACAACGACCCGTCAGTGGACCTCAGCGACCCGTGGCTGTACCGCCTGCAGGACGCCAGCCTGGGCTTTGTGGAAATGATCGAACAGATCATGGAACTGGCCGAAACCCGCCTGAAGAAACTCGACCAGCGCCGCCGCGAAAGCGTGCCGGCCAGCGAACTGATCCTGGGTATGCAGTGCGGCGGCAGCGATGCCTTCTCGGGCATCACCGCCAACCCGGCGCTGGGCTATGCCGCCGACCTGCTGGTACGCGCCGGCGCCACCGTGCTGTTCTCTGAAGTGACCGAAGTGCGCGACGCCATCTACATGCTCACCTCGCGGGCGGAAAACCAGCAGGTCGCAGACGCCCTGGTACGCGAAATGGACTGGTACGACCGCTACCTGCAGCAAGGCGCCGCCGACCGCAGTGCCAACACCACGCCGGGCAACAAGAAGGGCGGCCTGTCGAATATCGTCGAGAAGTCTCTGGGCTCGATCGTCAAGTCCGGTAGCGGCGCTATCCAGGGCGTGCTCGGCCCGGGTGAACGGGTCAACCGCAAAGGCCTGATCTTCTGCGCCACCCCGGCCAGCGACTTTGTCTGCGGCACCCTGCAACTGGCTGCCGGCATGAACCTGCATGTGTTCACCACCGGTCGCGGCACCCCGTACGGCCTGGCCATGGCGCCAGTGGTCAAGGTTTGCACCCGCAGCGAGCTGGCCCAGCGCTGGCCCGACCTGATCGACATCGACGCCGGGCGCATCGCCAGCGGCCGCTCGACCATCGAGGAGCTGGGCTGGGAACTGTTCCACTACTACCTGGACGTTGCCAGCGGTCGCAAGCAGACCTGGGCCGAACAGCATCGCTTGCACAACGACATAACCCTGTTCAACCCGGCACCGATTACCTGATGCCAACGGCTTGCCCAATTCAACAGTGCAACGCGGCCCCTGTGGGAGCGGGTTCACCCGCGAACACCGGCAAAGCCGGTGCCATACACCGAGTTGCCTGCTTCGCGGGTGAACCCGCTCCCACAGGGACCGAGCAAACGCCTCAAACACGTTCTCTTCCTTCACTACTCTCTAGAGGAGCACCCCATGCCTGAAATCCTCGGCCACAACTTCATCGCCGGCCAGCGCAGCGCCGCTGGCTCACAGCGCCTGCAGAGCCTGGACGCCAGCACCGGCGAGGCCCTGCCCTACAGCTTCGCCCAGGCCACCGAAAGCGAGGTGGACCAGGCCGCCAAGGCCGCCGCCGCCGCCTTCGCCGAATTCCGCCAGCTGGCCCCGGCGCGGCGCGCCGAATTCCTCGACGCCATTGCCGCCGAGATAGACGAACTGGACGACGCCTTCGTCGCCATCGTCTGCCGTGAAACCGCCCTACCCCCTGCCCGTATCCAGGGCGAGCGCGGTCGCACCAGCGGCCAGATGCGCTTGTTCGCCCAGGTGCTGCGCCGTGGTGACTTCCTCGGTGCTCGCATCGACCTGGCCCTGCCCGAGCGCCAGCCCCTGCCGCGCGTGGATCTGCGCCAGATGCGCATCGGCGTCGGCCCGGTGGCCGTGTTCGGCGCCAGCAATTTCCCGTTGGCCTTCTCCACCGCCGGTGGCGATACCGCTGCGGCCCTGGCTGCCGGTTGCCCAGTGGTGTTCAAGGCCCACAGCGGCCACATGGCCACCGCCGACCTGGTCGGTTGTGCCATCCAGCGCGCCGCCGAGCGCACCGGCATGCCCAAGGGCGTGTTCAACATGGTGTTCGGTGGCGGCGTCGGCGAGTGGCTGGTCAAGCACCCGGCTATCCAGGCCGTCGGTTTCACCGGCTCGCTGAAAGGCGGTGACGCCCTGTGCCGCATGGCCGCCGAGCGCCCGCAGCCGATCCCGGTATTCGCCGAGATGTCCAGCATCAACCCGGTGATCATCCTGCCGGGCGCCCTGGCCAAGCGTGGCGAAGCCATCGCCCGTGAGCTGGCCGGTTCGGTGTGCCTGGGCGCGGGCCAGTTTTGCACCAACCCGGGCCTGGTGATCGGCCTGCAGTCGCCGCAGTACAGCCAACTGCTGACCGAACTTGGCCAGCACCTGGGCCAGCAGGCCGGCCAGACCATGCTCAATGCCGGTGGCCTGCGCAGCTACGTCGGAGGCCTGGAGCACCTGCACGCCCATGCCGGTATCGAGCACCTGGCCGGCCAAGCGCAGGCAGGCAGCCAGGCGCGCGCCCAGCTGTTCAAGGCCGATGCCCGCCTGTTGGTGGAATCTGACCCGCTGCTGCAGGAAGAAGTGTTCGGCCCGACCACCGTTGCCGTGGAAGTGCAGGACAACGACCAGTTGCGCGCCGCCCTGCTCGGCCTGCGCGGCCAGCTGACCGCGACCCTGATCGGCGAGCCGGAAGACCTGCAGACCTTCGCCTGGCTGGTACCGCTGCTGGAAGAGAAAGTCGGGCGGATCCTGGTCAATGGCTATCCGACCGGTGTCGAGGTGTGTGATGCGATGGTGCACGGCGGGCCTTACCCGGCCACATCGGATGCGCGCGGTACATCGGTCGGTACCCTGGCCATCGACCGCTTCCTGCGCCCGGTGTGCTACCAGAACTACCCGCAGGCGCTGTTGCCCGAGGCATTGCGCGACGGTAACCCGCTGGGGCTGCGCCGGCTGGTGAATGGGCAGTGGAGTGACGGGGCGATCTGATCGCCCGTTGAAACCAGAAAGCCCCGCGCATGGCGGGGCTTTTCTTTTGGCTGTGGCTCCACAGGGCTCAAGCTCAAGGTGATCCCTGTGGGAGCAGGCGCGCCCGCGAAGAGGCCGGTACAGGCGACGAAAGCCTCAGCCCCCCTGCGCCTCGGCCTCTTCATGCGCCTGGCGCAAGCGCTCCCGGCTATTGCTCAGGTGCATGCGCATGGCCATCTTCGCCCCTTCGCCATCACGCCGGGCGATGGCTTCATAGATCGCCTCATGCTCGTGCATCAGCCGGCTCATGTAGTGCGCCTGGTCATCATGGGCCAGCCGCGCCGAGTTCAACCGGGTACGCGGGATGATGCTGGTGCCCAGGTGGTTGAGGATGTCGGCGAAGTAGTGGTTGCCGCTGGCCTGGGCAATGCGCAGGTGGAACTGGAAATCCGCCGACACCGCATCCGTGGCGTGGGCAGCCCCTTCGTTGAGTTCGTCCAGCGCCGCACGCATGCCGGCCAGCTCTTCATCGCTGCGCCGCTGCGCCGCCAGGCCCGCCGATTCGATCTCCAGGGCAATGCGTAATTCCAGCACCGCCAATACTTCGCGCAGGGTGACCACGGTCGCCGGGTCGATGCGGAAACCACCCGCAGCCGGTGCGTCCAGCACGAAAGTGCCAATGCCGTGGCGGGTCTCGACCTGCCCGGCGGCCTGCAGCCGCGAGATCGCTTCACGCACCACCGTGCGGCTGACTCCCTCTTCGGCCATGATCTGCGATTCGGTCGGCAGCTTGTCGCCGCGCTTGAGCTGGCCGCTGCGAATGCGCTCGGTCAGCACCGTGACCAGTTCCTGGGCCAGACTGCGCGGCTTGCGCCGGGTCTTTGCCTGTACCTGCTGCTCTGTCATTGCCCTGTATTTCACCTTGAAAGACAGCGCTCATCATAGCGCAAGCAGTTGTACGATCACATACTCGCAGTGCGGTATTTATTCTCTCGGCTTGCATGCCACCAGTCGATGGTCAGCGACCATGATCTGACGGCAAATTGCTGGCCCCCAGTGCCTGCTTGTGAAGGCAAACTTCGTTTTCCTTCAGATGCTTAGGACAGCAACATGCGAGTACTTCTAGCAACGATGGCCGGCTGCCTGCTGGCCACGCTCGCTTTCGGCGCCCAGGCACGGGCGCTGAGCCAGAACGATCGCCACACCTGCGGCTGGGGTGCGCAGATAGCCGCCGAGGCCCAGCAGGCCAAGCTTTCCGGGGTAACCCTGTATGCCACGCGCAAGAAGCTGCAGGCACGCAAATTCCCCAAACCGTGGATGCGCATGACCGCCTTCGGCATTACCGAACAGACCTACAACAGCCGTTCGCGGATCAAGCCGGCAGCGATCAAGCAGACCTATTACGAGCAGTGCGTGCAGCATGCTGTAGCAAGACGATAACGATTGCCCGCGTACCCTGTGGGAGCGGCTTTAGCCGCGAAGAATCCAACGTGGTGCATGGCACCGGCTACGCCGGTGTTCGCGGCTAAAGCCGCTGCCACAGGGTCCCTGCCAATTCAATTAGTTATGTGCAATTCTATCGCCGCCAGGGTGCACCGGCCTCGAAGCGTGCCTCCATCCATGCCTTGAAAGCCGTCAGGGCAGCACTGTTGAGGCGCGCGGTCGGCCGTACCAGGTAAATGCCTGCCGCCACATCCAGCTGCCATTGCGGCAGCACCCGCACCAAGCGCCCGGCGGCGAGGTCCTCGCCCATCAGCCAGTCCCCTCCCGCCAGGATGCCAACGCCACGTCGCGCCGCCTCCAGCAGCGCTTCGTTGTCATTGCTGCGCAGGCTGCCGGCAACCTTGACACTCACCTGCTGCCCGCCACTCATCAGTCGCCATTCGGGAAAGCTTCGCAAACCACTGAAACCCAAACAGTCATGCCCGGCAAGGTCCTCCGGATGCACAGGTGCGCCATGCCGGGCCAGGTATTCGGGCGACGCACACAGGATGCGCCGATGATCGCACAGTTTTCTGGCCACCAGGCGGTTGTCGGCCAGCTCGCCAATACGGATGGCGGCGTCGAAACCCTCGCCGATCAGGTCAACGAAACGATCGGCATACTCGGCCTCCACCATCACCTGCGGGTGGGCCAGCACGAAATCAGCCAGCACTGCGCTCAACCAGCGCCGCCCCATGGCTGCCGGCAGCGCCAGGCGCAGGCGCCCGCGTACCGCCACCGCCCCCTCGGCAGCTTCCTGTTCGGCCTCTGCTATCAGTCGGTTGGCCTCGCGCACCTTGGCCACCAGCCGCTCGCCTTCATCGGTGAAACGCAACTGCCGCGTACTGCGCTCCACCAGGCGAATGCCAAGGCGCATCTCCAGTGCACTCAGGCGCTTGGACAGCACCGTGGGATGGCGCTCCAACTGGCGCCCGGCAGCGGCAAACGAGCCCTGTTCGTGCAGCGCCAGCAAGGTGGCAAGTTCATCGGCGCGGCGGCTGTCGAAGGCATCCATGGCAAGGCTCGGCACAAGGCTGTGGGTCAGGGATCAGGCAGTAAGGATTAGCGCGCCCTCCGACAGCCCTTGCTCCAGGTCCCCGTGGGCCCTGGCCGCTTCGGCCAGCGGGTAGCGACGCCAGACCCGAGGCTGGATGATACCCTCCGCGACCGCCGCCAGCACATCGTCGGCGCGCTGCTGGTACTCGTCGACCGTGCGGGTGTGTGCCGCCAGCGACGGCCGGGTCAGGTACAGCGAGCCCTTGGCGTTGAGCGTGGCAACCTCGATGGCCGCCGGCGCGCCGGAGGTGCCGCCAAACGACACCAGCAAGCCACGCACCCGCAGGCTGTCCAGCGAGGCTTGCAGCGACACCTTGCCGACACAGTCATAGGCCACGTCCACGCCCTGGCCCTGGGTCAGCTCGCGGACCTGGCCGGCCAAGGTTGTAGCGTCGAACACCAGCACATGGTGGCAACCCGCTGCCTGCGCCCTTGCCACGCTCTGCGGGCGTGATACCACGCCGATCACCGTCGCCCCCAGGTGCCTCGCCCAGGGCGCCATCAGCTGGCCCAAGGCACCGGCGGCACCGTACAACAGCACCTGGCTACCGGGGCCCACGGCATAGGTAGTCTTCAGCAAGTACTGCGCGGTGATGCCCTTGAACAGCACGGCGGCGGCGGCCTGGTCATCCAGCTGAGGCGGCAGCTTGACCAGACGCTCGGCCGGGTACAGGCGGCCACTGGCGTAACCGCCAACCGGGCCCATGGCGTAGGCGACCCGGTCACCCACCTGCACGTCATGTACCCCTTCGCCGACGGCAGCGACCCGCCCAGCCCCTTCCAGCCCCAGCCCGGAAGGCAGGTCCAGAGGGGCGCCGCCCTTGCGCTGCAACAAGTCGAGCGGGTTGACCCCCATGGCCGTCTGCTCCAGCCAGACCTGGCCGGGCCCAGGGGCTTGTGCTTGCAAGTGTTCAAGATGCATGACATCGGCACTGCCGGTGCTGTTGAGAACGATGCGGGTAGCCATGATCGAATCCTGTTGGATGGGTGTTCGAGTCAGGCTAAACAGGCAGCAAAAGTTGAACAATCAGGCGGGATGCAGATGATTTCTGCACCCCTTGCAGCAGGGACCCCCATGAAACGGGTTGCGAGTATAACCCCAACGACTGACACGGTCCTTGTAGGGCGGCCTTGTGTCGCGATGGGGCGCGAAGCGGCCCCAGGTTTTCAGCTTCGAGCAAAGTTTGTCGGGGCCGCTGCGCGGCCCATCGCGACACAAGGCCGCTCCTACAGGGACCGCGCCAGCTTTGGGTATTTGTTAAGCTGATCAAAACCGTAGGAGATGGCCAAGACCATTCGCACCATGGATGAATTACGCAAGATCGACCTCAACCTGCTGCTCGCCCTGCACGCCCTGCTGACCGAAAAGCACGTGACTCGCGCCGCCCTGCGCCTGCACCGCAGCCAACCGGCGGTAAGCCACGCCCTGGCGCAGTTGCGCAAGCACTTCGACGACCCCTTGCTGGTGCGCCAGAACGGCCGCATGGCCTTGACCGCTCGCGCCCAATCGCTGGCCAAACCGCTGCACGACGCCCTGGGCAACCTCAACGGCCTGCTGGCTGCCCCACAGTTCGAACCGGCCAAGGCCCAGCGGCGCTTCAGGCTCTCGCTGTCCGATTATTCCTCGCGGATCATCCTGCCACCCCTGCTGCGCCATCTGCGCCAGGTCGCGCCCGGGGTGGACCTGGCCATCAGCCAGGCCAGCCGCGAAACCATGCTGGCGCAGTTGCTCGATGGTGAACTGGACCTGGCCCTGGGCATCTTCCCCGACCTGCCCCTGGCCATCACTGCACAGCCGCTGTTCACCGACAGCTTCATCAGCGTTGCCGACCGCCAGGTGCTGCCGGCCAGCGGCGGCCTGGCCCTGGACGACTGGCTGGCCCGTCCGCATGTGCTGATGGCCATGCAGCCGGATGCCTTCGATGAAATCGAACGCGCCCTGGCCGCGCAAGGCCTGCGTCGGCGGATTGCCCTGGCCTTGCCGCACTGGAGTGCGGCGGTGGATGTGCTGGCCGGTACCGACCTGATCCTGACCGTGGCCAGCCGCGCGGTGGGCTCGCTGCACCAGCACAGGGCATTGCGCCGGTTCGAGCCGCCACTGGCGATTCCTTCGTTCGATTACCAGCAAGCCTGGCACAGCCGCAAGGACGACGACCCCGGGCATCGCTGGCTGCGGGAGACCGTGTGGGCGTGCAGCCAGCCGGGGCGCTGATCAGCCTTCCGGCTGTTTCACCACAGCAGTGGCACTGGCCGGCGTGCCTGCTGCCCAGGTGCCCTGCACCAGCAGCACGCCGCAGAGGATCAGCAGCACACCTGCCAACCTGGCCAGGTTGAGCGGCTTGCCCCCCAGCCCCATCACTCCGAAGTGGTCTGCGACCACCGCCGTGATGATCTGCCCTGCCACCACCAGCACCAGGAAACCCGCTGCGCCCAGCCTGGGGGTGAGCGCAGCGGCACCGGCCACGTACAGCGCCCCCAGCACACCGCCAACCCACAGCCACCAGGGCCCCTGCAGGGCTTTGCCCATGTCCGGCGCCGGCACCCTCAGGACCAGCAACGCGACGATCACCACCAGCGAACTAACCGTCAATGACGTGAACGCGCCCCACAACCAATGCCCCAGCGCCCGACCTACGGCGGCATTACCCGCAGCCTGGAACGGCAGCACGGCACCGGCAAGCAACGCCAGGGCAAAGGGAAGCGCCAGAAGGCACAAGGTCTTGCTGAACATGGCAGTCCTCATTCGTGACATATGTTCAGGCAATGATCGGAAAATTCCCTTTATCCATGGAAATCGAAAGTGTGCACGTACTTTATTCACCACATGGATACACGATCCACAGGTGCCGCGCAGTGAAGCCTGAGCCGTATCTATGGGAGCAACTGTCTTGCTCAAATTCCAGAAGTTGGCGCGATCTCTGTGGGAGCGGCCTTGTGTCGCGAATGGGCTGCAAAGCAGCCCCAGCAATTTCAACTGTTGCGCATCAATCCGGGGGCCGCGATGCGGCCCTTTCGCGACACAAGGCCGCTCCCACAGTTACCGCGACAACCTCGAGAGCAACGCGCTACCTGGACTGCGCCAATGAATGGTCAGCGCGAGGTTTCGACGCGCAGCACTTCGGTGTAGATCGCGTCGACCGTCTGGCCGACCTTGAGGTTCTTCATGCGTGCCTGCAGGTCAGGGTTCTCGACCTTGACCACCTGCAGCTTGCCCTCCGGCGGCAGCAGGCTCACCTCATGTGCCTTGAGGTCGATCTTCTTGATCTGTGACGTGACCTTGACCTGGCGGAATGCCTCGCCACCCGGGTTGGGGTTGTCTGCCGTGGCGCGGATGGTACCGGACTCTTCAGTCGCCTTCGGCGCCCCGCCTACTTCGGGATTCAGCACATAGGCCACCGCACGGGTCACGTAAATGTCGACCTGGTCACCCACCTTGAGGTTAGGCAGCGCCTTGGCCTTTTCCGTGAGCTGGAAGGTCACATCCTTCTTTTCATCAGGGCCTTTCACCGTGACCTGCCGGTTGGCCAGGTCGATGGCCGTGACCTGCGTGGTGACGTGGCTCTCCAGCGCCTCGCTGCCAATGGGAATACCGGCCGCCTGCACCGTGAAGCTGGCGGTGGACGCCAGAGTGGCAAGGGCAACGGCACGAACGAGGGAACGAATCGGATTCATAGGCCTGCTTCCATGTAATCAAGACCGGATAGGTGCGTGAAATGCTCACGCGCCAACAAGCATAGCCGTTACCTGCCGCCTTGCCGGCCCTCTTTTCCCGCGACGCATCTCGTCGCTTTTCCGCCATCCGCACCCTTGCAACAGCAAATGCGAATTCTTTACACTTGATTTACATTTACAAATCATTACTATTCGTGACCTCCAAATACAACAAAGAGTCACCTGTAATGGCAAAAAAGTCTGTTGCCCCAGCATCCATTTCCATGCTGGGCCTGCTGGTTGTGCCTGCTGTTCATGCGGCCGTTCAACCTGAATCGCAGGGTTCCCTCGCCTTGCCCGCCACTGCCGTCACCAGCGCCTACGAGCAGCAAAGCTACAAGGCCAGCGAAAGCCGCAGCGCCATGAAGATCGACGCCCCGCTGCGCGACATCCCGCAAACCGTCAACGTCGTGCCCGAAAGCGTGATCAAGGACCAGGGCGCGCAGTCCATGGAAGATGTGTTGAAGAACGTGCCCGGCGTCGGCCTGTCCAACGGCGACGGCCAGCGCGACCAGGTGACCATTCGCGGCTTCAGCGCCATTGGCGACATGTACATCGACGGCGTGCGCGACGACGCCCTGTACTTCCGTGACCTGTCCAACATCGAGCGGGTCGAGGTGATCAAGGGCCCTGCCGCCGTGCTGTACGGCCGTGGCTCTTCGGGCGGCCTGATCAACAGCATCAGCAAGAAGCCGAGCTTCACGCCCAAGCGTGAAGTCGGCATGAGCTTCGACAGCGAAGGCAAGCGCCGCACCCAGTTCGACACCGGCTGGGCCGACCCGCAAAGCAACCAGGCCTACCGCGTGACCGGTGCCTTCGAGGACAGCGACACCTTCCGCGACGATGGCTACATCGACCGCAAGGCCATCGCGCCATCGGCCTACTTCCGCCTCTCCGACGACCTGGAACTGAACCTGGGCGCCACCTACCTGTACGACAAGCGCCTGATCGACTTTGGTATCCCTGCCCTTGGCAACCGCCCGGTAGATGTGGACCGCGACAAGCGCTTCGGCTCCGGCGATGCCGACCAGGACTACGCCCGCAGCGAGGTGTTCTCGCTGACTGCGAGCCTTGATTACCGCATCAATGACGACTTCACCCTGACCAACACCAGCCGTTACTACCGCTACGACCTGGACCGCAACAACACCTTGGCCGACAGCAGCCCGACGCGATTCGTCACCGCGCCCAACGGCGAACTGCTGGTCAAGCTCAACCGCGGCAACGTCGCCCGCGACGAGTACGGCGTGTTCAACCAGACCGAGCTCAAGCAACAGGCGCAGCTTGCCGGTATGCAGCACAACCTGCTGTATGGCGTGGAAGTGGGCTTCCAGGACAAGCACCAGCGAGTGCTGAGCCAGAACAACGTGGCCCAGGTGCCGGTGTACCGCGACGCCTTGGTGCCGGTACCGGAACATGCCGCCAACCTGTCGTCCAAAGGCACCAACTTCCAGCAGACCACTGGCCTGTATGTGCAGGACATGATCGAACTGAACGAACACTGGAAGGCCTTGGTCGGTGTGCGTTACGACATCTTTGGCCAGGAATACGACGATGACCGCGCGCAGAACGTGGACCTCGACCGTACCGACAAGACCTGGAGCCCGCGTGCCGGCCTGGTCTACCAACCGGATAACATCCAGTCCTACTATGTGTCGGTCAGCCGCAGCTACCAGCCTTCGGGCGAAGTGTTCGCGGTCAGCCCGACCAACCAGCACCTGGAGCCGGAAGAAACCACCAACTACGAAATCGGCGCCAAATGGGACCTGCTCGACAGCCGCCTGTCGGTGACCGCAGCGGTATTCCGCCTCGAGCGCACCAACATGAAAACCGCCGACCCTGCCAACCCCAACCTGACCGTGCTGGCCGGCGAACAGCGCACCGACGGCTTCGAAGCCACCGTCAGCGGGCAGCTCACGGACAAGTGGCAGATCTACGCCGGCTACGCCTACCTGGATGCCGAAATCACCAAGTCCAACAGCAAGACCAACGGCGTGGCCAACGAAGGCCAGACCCCTACCCTGACGCCGCGTAACAGCGCCAACGTCTGGCTGGTGCGTACCCTGACCCCGCAATGGCGGGTGGCCGCCGGCGCCAACTACGTCGACGAGCGCTACACCGCACTCGACAACGTGGTGGTGATGCCGGGCTACACCACCTTCGACGCCGCGCTGCTGTACAGCGTGCCGCAGTGGGATGCCGCGCTGCGCCTGAAGAACGTGTTCGACCGCGACTACTATGCCTCCGCGCACGGTTCGGTGAACCTGATCACCCCGGGTGCACCGCGTACGCTGGAAGCCAGCTTCAACTACCGGTTCTGATCATTGCGCCAGGCGCAAGGCCTTGCCAGGGTGCAAAGGCCTTGCGCTGCTTATCTGGTGCAACGCAAGCGTTCACCGCTTCGCTTGAATGCAATATCCTGCACAGTGCATGGCACCGGCTTTGCCGGTGTTCGCGGCGGTTTATCACCTCGATAAACCCGCCCCCACAGGGACAGCACCTTGCTCGCAATTGCAGAGTCCTGCCCTCGGTAAGGAAAGCATTATGAGCAGTAAACCGACTCGCCCCTACGCATCATGGACGCTGGCCACACTGCTCGCCTTCAGCCTGGCGCTCACCGCCGGCTGTTCCAGCAAAGCCGGCAAGGTCCGGTATGCGACGCCCGCAACAGGCTCCAACTGTTTCGCCAAAGCCGTGCCCACCACCGGCGAAGGCGGCCTCGCGTGGGGCAATACGCTGAGTATTGCCCGGCAAAAATCGCTGAACAACTGCGTGCGCTATGCAAGCCGGTCAGGGGGCACACCGAAGACTTGCCAGGTGGTGATGGCCAAGTGCAAGAATTGAGCGCTTGGCCCGTGGGTTCAACCTCGAATGATCACCACTTCAAGGTATTCACTCGGCACCACCAACGACGACTCGCCCCCCACATTGCTTTCATTCAACAATTGCGTCAGATTCCGCTCCAGCGCCTCCGCCGCCTCCGGTTCCAGCGAGGCAAACGCCTTGTGCACCGGCCCGTACCAGGTGCGGAACACCTCGATGAAATGCGCCGCCGAGCGATAGCGGAAGTTGAAGTGCTGGCGGTTGACTTTCAATTCGCCCAGCGCGCCCTCGAACATCCCGCGCAACTGCTCTTCATCACCCCAGCGCGAGGGCGGTAGAGCCCCGGCTGGTGGCGGTACGTGCCGCCCGAGGGTCTTGAACATCTGCCCGACGAAGCCTTGCGGGGTCCAGTTGGCCAGCCCGATGCGGCCGCCGGGCCGGCACACTCGAGCCAACTCGCGCGCAGCCTGGGCCTGGTCGGGGGCAAACATGACGCCGAAAGTGGAAAGCACGGCATCGAAGGTGCCGTCGGCAAACGGCAAGGCTTCGGCATCGGCAGTCTGGAACACCACGTTGAGGTGCTCGGCCCGCGCCCGTTCTTCACCGCGCTTGAGCAGTTCGGGCACATAGTCGGTGGAAGTGACCCGGCAACCGCGCCGGGCGGCGGCCAGGGTGGCATTGCCGTTGCCGGCGGCGACGTCCAGTACCTGCTCATCCCAGCGCAGGTCACAGGCTTCTGCCAGGCGCTCGCCAACCAGTTGCAGGGTTGTGCCGATTACCGCGTAGTCGCCACTGGCCCATGCAGCTTGCTGGCGGGCTTTGAGGGCATTGGTATCCAAAGGGGTGCTCATGGTCTGCGCCTTCTTGTCGTGCGCGGCCGAGGTCCTTCTGGCGGTCAACGCGCCATGGATTCAGGGGATGGGAACAAAACGCTACGCGCCTGGCAGGCGAAGCGGCAAGAAATAATAAGCGGTGAAGCAAGATCGATTTGGTGTAAACACCAGCGATGAAAGACCTATGAGCTCTATTGGCTCATGCTACCCCTGTGGGAGCGGCCTTGTGTCGCGAAAGGGCCGCACAGCGGCCCCAGCAATATTCGCGTCACCGCAGAAATCCTGGGGCTGCTACGCAGCCCTTTCGCGACACAAGGCCGCTCCCACAAGGCTTGTTCTGCGAGGGAAAGAATACCTGTCAGATATCAGGCGAACTTGGCCCGGGCCGCGTGCAGCTTCTTGTAGCTTTCGATCAGGCGCAGGTGGCGGTCGAGGCCTTCGAGCTTCATGCTGGTCGGGGTCAGGCCATGGAAGCGCACGCTGCCGTCTACCGAACCCAGCACCGCGTCCATGCGCGGGTTACCGAACATGCGGCGGAAGTTGGCTTCGTAGTCGTCCATTTCCAGTTCATCGTCCAGCAGCACTTCCAGCACCACGTTCAGCGCCTGGTAGAACAGGCCACGCTCGACGGTGTTGTCGTTGAACTGCAGGAACGCCTCGACCAGTTCCTTGGCTTCCTCGAAGCGCTGTACCGCCAGGCAGATCAGCAACTTCAACTCGAGAATGGTCAGCTGGCCCCACACCGTGTTCTCGTCGAACTCCACTCCAATCAGCGTGGTGATGGTGGTGTAGTCATCCACATCGCAGTTGTCCAGGCGCTTGAGCAGCAGCTTGAGGGAACGGTTGTCCAGGCTGTGCAGGTTGAGGATGTCGGCGCGGAACGACAAGGCGCGGTTGGTGTTGTCCCAGATCAGGTCCTCGACCGGGTAGATCTCCGAGTAACCCGGCACCAGGATGCGGCAGGCGGTGGCGCCGAGGTTGTCGTACACCGCCATGTACACTTCCTTGCCCAGGTCTTCGAGGATGCCGAACAGAGTCGCGGCTTCCTGCACGTTGGAATCCTCGCCGTGGCCGGAGAAGTCCCACTCGACGAACTCGAAGTCGGCCTTGGCACTGAAGAAGCGCCACGACACCACGCCGCTGGAGTCGATGAAGTGTTCGACGAAGTTGTTCGGCTCGGTCAGCGCGTGGCTTTCGAAGGTCGGTTGCGGCAGGTCGTTCAAGCCTTCGAAGCTGCGGCCCTGCAGCAGTTCGGTGAGGCTGCGCTCCAGCGCCACTTCCAGGCTCGGATGGGCACCGAACGATGCGAACACGCCGCCGGTGCGCGGGTTCATCAAGGTCACGCACATCACCGGGAACTCGCCCCCCAGCGACGCATCCTTGACCAGCACCGGGAAGCCCTGCTCCTCCAGGCCCTGGATGCCGGCGACAATGGCCGGGTACTTGGCCAGCACCTCCTGCGGCACATCCGGCAGGCACAGCTCGCCTTCGAGGATTTCGCGCTTCACCGCGCGCTCGAAGATTTCCGACAGGCACTGCACCTGCGCCTCGGCCAGGGTGTTGCCGGCGCTCATGCCGTTGCTGAGGAACAGGTTTTCGATCAGGTTGGACGGGAAGTACACCACCTGCTGGTCGGACTGGCGCACGAACGGCAACGAGCAGATACCGCGCGCGGTGTTGCCCGAATTGGTGTCGTACAGGTGCGAGCCACGCAGCTCGCCGTCCGGGTTGTAGATGGCCAGGCAGTGCTCGTCGAGGATTTCGGCTGGCAACGCATCACGCGGGCCGGGTTTGAACCACTGCTCGTTCGGGTAATGCACGAACGGCGCGTTGGCCAGGTCCTCGCCCCAGAACTGGTCGTTATAGAAGAAGTTGCAGTTAAGGCGCTCGATGAACTCGCCCAGCGCCGAGGCCAGCGCGGCCTCCTTGGTCGCGCCCTTGCCGTTGGTGAAGCACATCGGCGACTGGGCGTCGCGCACATGCAGCGACCACACATTGGGCACGATGTTGCGCCACGAGGCGATCTCGATCTTCATCCCCAGCCCGGCGAGGATGCCCGACATGTTGGCGATGGTCTGCTCAAGCGGCAGGTCCTTGCCGGCGATGTAAGTGCTGGTGTCCGCCACCGGCATCAGCAGGCCCTGGGCATCGGCATCGAGGTTGTCGACCACTTCGATCACGAACTCGGGGCCGGTCTGCACCACCTTCTTCACCGTGCAACGGTCGATGGAGCGCAGGATGCCCTGGCGGTCCTTCTCGGAAATGTCCTCGGGCAGCTCGACCTGGATCTTGAAGACCTGGTTGTAGCGGTTTTCCGGGTCGACGATGTTGTTCTGCGACAGGCGAATGTTTTCGGTGGGGATGTCGCGGGTCTGGCAGTACAGCTTGACGAAGTAAGCCGCGCACAAGGCCGAAGACGCCAGGAAATAGTCGAACGGCCCCGGCGCCGAGCCATCACCCTTGTAACGGATCGGTTGGTCGGCGATCACCGTGAAGTCGTCGAACTTGGCTTCGAGACGGAGATTGTCGAGAAAATTGACCTTGATTTCCATGCGGGATTACCGTGATTTAAGCGTGCAAAACGAAATTGGCCGGCATTATCCGGGTTTTTCTGCCGGAAGTCCTGTTTGCCTGTACCGGCCCTATCGCCGGCAAGCCAGCTCCCACAGGAACTGCACATGACTTGCGGTCGATACGGTCGAGGTGGGAGCCGGCTTGCTGGCGATAGGACCGGTACAGACTTGCGTATTCCACCGAATTGCTTGCCTGATCCTCTGAACCTGCCCCGCCAGCAGACCAGCGGTCACCTCGCTGTGCTAGCGTTTCTGCACTGGGGAGCACCGTACTCCCCACTCAGAAGAAACCAAGCGACAGCAACCGTTGACGGGCAGGTGAACCATGGAACTACGCATCAACCAGAAGACCTACCAGGTCGAGGCAGACGCCGACACGCCCCTGCTATGGGTGATCCGCGATGACCTGGGGCTGACCGGCACCAAGTATGGCTGCGGCCTGGCCCAGTGCGGCGCCTGTTCGGTGCTGGTAGACGGCAACGTGGTGCGCGCCTGCGTCACCCCGGTGGCCGGCGTGGTCGGACGCGAGGTGACCACCATCGAGGCGATCGAGGCCGATGCCGTCGGCAAACGGGTGGTCGCGGCCTGGGTCGAGCACCAGGTGGCCCAGTGCGGCTACTGCCAGTCCGGTCAGGTAATGGCGGCCACGGCGCTGCTCAAGCATACGCCCAAGCCCAGTGACGCACAGATCGAAGCAGCCATGGTCAACCTGTGCCGCTGCGGTACCTACAATGCCATCCATGTCGCCATGCATGAGTTGGCCCAAGGGGAGAAGGCCTGATGAACACACCAGTCGATACCCCCGCCGAACTGCTGAAGCTGCAACGGGGCGAAACGGTCAACCTGTCGCGTCGGCGCTTTCTTGCCGGTACGGCTGTCGGTGCTCTGGTGCTGGGTTTCGGCCTGCCCATGGGGTCGGCCCGCGTGCAGGCAGCCGCCGCAGCAACCCCGGAGCGCGGCACCCAGGTGCCGGCGTTTCTGGAGATCCGTCCGGACGGCAAAGTACGCCTGCTCAGCCCGTTCATGGAAGGTGGCCAAGGCCCCTTCACCGCCATGGCGCAGATCGTTGGTGAAGAGCTGGACGTCGACCCGGCCAATTTCGTGGTCGACAGCGCGCCGCCCGGAGAAGCCTATGTAGTGATGGAAAACGGCATGCGCATCACCGGCGGCAGCATGTCGGTGCGCATGAGCTACCCGACCATGCGCCGCCTGGGCGCCCTCGCCCGGGCCATGCTGCTGCAGGCGGGCGCCGAGCAGCTGGGCGTGCCGGTCGAAGAACTCTCCACCACACCGGGTCATGTAGTACATACCACGACTGGCCGCTCCATCCCCTACGGTGAGCTGGCCGGGCGTGCCATGGACCTGCCGGTGCCGGACCCGGCCAGCGTCAAGCTGCGCGACCCCAGCCAGTTTCGCTGGATCGGCAAACCGGTACGTCGCCTGGATGCCTACGACAAGTCCACCGGCAAGGCTGTGTACAGCATCGATATCAAAGTCGACGGCATGCTCCACGCTGCCGTGCAGCACGCGCCACGCCTGGGCATGACCGTCGGCAGCCTGCGCAACGAAGACCAGGTCAAGGCCATGAAGGGCGTGCATTCGGTGCATCAGTTGCCTGGCGCCGTGGCCGTGGTTGCCGAACGCTGGTGGCACGCCAAGCGCGCGGTCGAAGCCATCCAGGTGGACTGGAAGGAGCCCGCGGCCGACAGCCCGGTACGGCCGATGCCGGCCGACTTTTCCAGCGATGGCTGGCGCGAACACCTGGCCACGGTCACGGGCCCGGCGCGCGACGACGAAAACCAGGGCGATGTGGCCGGCATGCTGGCCAGTGCCAAGACCCAAGTCGAGGCAACCTACCACAACCAGTACCTCAACCACGCCCAGCTGGAACCGCCGTCGGCACTGGCGCGCTTCAACCCGGACGGTACCCTGGAAGTGTGGCTGCCCAACCAGGCGCCAGACATGTTCCGTGACGACATTGCCAAGCGCACCGGCCTGGCCCCGGCGCAGATCATCTTGCACTCGCCGTTGCTGGGCGGTTTCTTTGGTCGCCACTTCCTGTACGACTCGGCCAATCCCTACCCCCAGGCCATTGCCTTGGCCAAGGCGGTCGGCCGGCCGGTGAAACTCATCTGGAGCCGTGAGGAAGAATTCCTCCGCGATGTGCTGCGCCCGGTCGCCGTGGTGAAGTTCCGCGCCGGGCTGGATGCCGACGGCCTGCCGGTGGCCCTCGAAGCAGTGAGCGCCACCGAAGGCCCGACCGAAGCCATCGCTGGCAAGCAAGGCGAGAAGCTCGACCCGACCGCGCTCGAAGGGCTGTCGGGCAAGTCCTACGCGATCGCCAACAAGCGCATCGCGCAGATCTACGTGAAAGGCCCGGCCATGCTCGGCTACTGGCGCTCGGTGGGCAACTCGCTGAACGACTTCTTCTATGAGTCGTTCCTCGACGAACTGGCCGACAAAGGCGGCAAGGACCCGTTCGAACTGCGCCTGCACCTGCTGCGCGACAACCCGCGCCTTACCACCCTGTTGCAGGCCGTCGCCGAGCTTTCCGGCGGCTGGAAGCGTGGGCCGTTCACCGCCGAGGACGGCAGCAAGCGAGCACGTGGCGTGGCCATGGCCTCGCCGTTCGGCTCGGAGGCAGCGGTCATTGCCGAGGTGTCGATCGAGAACGGCCAGGTCAAGGTGCACGACATCTGGCAGGCCATCGACCCGGGCAGCATCGTCAACCCGGCGATCATCGAGCATCAGGTCAACGGCGCCGTCGCCCTGGGCCTGTCGCAGACGCTGCTGGAAGAAGCGGTGTACGTGGATGGCAAGCCGCGCGCGCGCAACTACGACCTGTACCCGATCCTGCCGCCATCGCGGATGGCCAGGGTGCATGTGCGCATTGTCGAGAGCGGGGCGAAGATGGGCGGCATCGGCGAGCCACCGTTGCCCGCGGTGGCACCGGCGGTGGCCAACGCAGTCGCGCAGCTTACCGGCCAGCGAGTGCGCAGCCTGCCATTGAGCCGCCATACCTTCAGCTGAGCAGACAAGGACGCCCCATGACCCATCGTTTCGCAAGAACCGCTGGCTGGCTGGCGCTGCCGTGCCTGGTCGCGGCAGGCCTGCTGGCCTGGTACGTCACCCGCGAGCCCACCTCGCCATTTGCCGATGCGCAGGCCACCGCTGCCGACCCGGCGCTGGTCAGCCGTGGCGAGTACGTAGCCCGCCTCAGCGACTGCGTGGCCTGCCACAGCCTGCCCGACGGCAAACCGTTCGCCGGCGGCCTGGAAATGGCCACCCCGCTGGGCGCGATCCACGCCACCAACATCACTCCCGAGCGCAGCACCGGTATCGGTGACTACAGCCTGGCCGACTTCGACCGTGCCGTCCGCCAGGGCGTCGCGCCGGGTGGCCGGCGGTTGTACCCGGCCATGCCCTACCCTTCCTACGCCAAGCTCAGCGATGACGATGTAAAGGCGCTGTACGCCTTCTTCATGCACGGCGTGCAACCCGTGCAGCAAGCCAACCTTGCCAGCGACATTCCCTGGCCGCTGAACTGGCGCTGGCCCATTGCCGTGTGGAACGGCCTGTTCGCCGCCACCACGCCATACGCCGAGCATGCCGGGCAGGATGCACAGTGGAACCGCGGTGCCTACATCGTCCAGGGCCCTGGCCACTGCGGCAGCTGCCATACCCCGCGCGGCCTGGCCTTCAACGAAAAGGCCCTGGATGACAGCGGCAAGCCGTTCCTTGCTGGTGCCCTGCTCGACGGTTGGTATGCACCGAGCCTGCGTGCCGACCCCAACACCGGGCTGGGGCGCTGGAGCGAGGCCGAGATCGCGCAGTTCCTCAAGACCGGACGCAACCGGCATGCGGTGGTATTCGGCTCGATGACCGAGGCGTTCAACAACTCTACGCAGTTCATGAGTGACGAGGACCTGGCCGCCATTGCCCGCTACCTGAAGTCGCTACCCGGCGACCCGCAACGCGACGGTGCGCCGTGGCAGTACCAGGCCGAATCGACGCCAGCGTGGCTCGACAGGCCTGGGGCGCATACCTATGCAACCCGCTGTGCGTCGTGCCACGGCCTGGACGGCAAGGGCCAGGCCGAATGGATGCCACCCTTGGCCGGCGCCACCTCGGCACTGGCCAGGGAAGACGCATCGGCGATCAATATCACCCTCAATGGTTCGCAGCGGGTGGTGACGGCCGGGTTGCCCGATGCCTATCGCATGCCGGCTTTCCGTGAGCAACTGAGTGACCAGGAAATTGCCGATGTGCTGGGTTTCGTGCGCAGCGCCTGGGGCAACAAGGGTGGCGCGGTGAATGCGCAGGCGGTGGGCAAGTTGCGCGGGCATACCGACCCGGCCAGTAGTAGCCCGATCATTTTGCATATGCGCTGAATTTGGTGGCTGTGCCGGCCTCTTCGCGGGTGAACCCGCTCCCACAGGATTTGCACCGCTCCTAAGACCTGTGCAGTACCTGTGGGAGCGGGTTCACCCGCGAAGAGGCCGGCACACACCCCCCTTGAACATCAGGTTTAATGGAGTCCCCATGGAAAGCATCGACCTGCTGGTCCTGCGCACCACCCGAGACTGGCTCGCCGCCGGCCACCGCACCCTGCTCGCCACGGTCGCCCGCACTTGGGGTTCCTCCCCTCGCCCGGTTGGCTCGATGATGGCTCTGCGCAGCGATGGCCGTGTGGTCGGCAGTGTCTCTGGCGGCTGCATCGAGGACGACCTCATTCACCGCTACACCAGCGCCTACGGCGGCCCCGGCATGCCCGGCGGGCTGCCCCAGGTGGTGCGCTATGGCGTCAGTGCCGACGAGGCCCACCGCTTCGGCCTGCCCTGCGGCGGCACCCTCGAACTGGTATTGGAATTCGCCCCGTCGCTGCCACATCTCGAGCAACTGCTCGCCGGCCTCGACGGCGGCAACCTGGTACGCCGTGGGCTCGACCTGGGCAGCGGCAAAGCCAGCCTCACCGCCACCAACACGCCCGAACTGTTCAGCTTCGATGGCCGGCACATGCTCAGTACCCTGGGCCCCGGCTACCGCCTGCTGCTGATCGGTGCCGGCGCGCTCGCCGAATATCTGGCGACCATGGCCCTGTTCAATGGCTTCAGCGTTTCACTGTGCGACCCGCGCCCCGAGTACACGGCAGGCTGGAACGTTGCCGGCGTCAACCACCTGGCCGGCATGCCGGACGACGTGGTCCGCGCCTTCGCCCCGGACCTGCGCAGCGCCATCGTCGCTGTCAGCCACGACCCCAAGCTGGACGACCTGGCCCTGCTCGAAGCCCTGCACAGCCCGGCGTTCTATATCGGTGCCATCGGCTCACGGCGCAACAGCCAGCTGCGCCGCGAGCGGCTGATCGAACACTTTGGTGAAAGCGAAGCGTCGTTGCAGCGCCTGCACGGCCCGATCGGCATTTATATCGGTAGCAAGACCCCAGCCGAAATTGCCGTCAGCGTCATGGCCGAGATCCTTGCGGCGAAGAACAATGTCAGCCTGCCCGGCGCGGTCAGCGTGACCCAGGCCAAGGAAGCCAAGCAGCTGGTGCAGCCCCTGTAGGAGCGGCCTTGTGTCGCGATGGGGCGCGAAGCGGCCCCTGTTTTCAGCTTCGCCGCAGATATAGCCGGGGCCGCTGCGCGCCCCATCGCGACACAAGGCCGCTCCTACAAGGGACCGCATACCAGGCTGCAATTTATTGCCACCGCTCCAGGTTTTGCTGCAACAGCTGCTCCGGCAACGCCCCGGCAACGATCTTTTCCATCTCCCTCGCCAGCGCCTCACGCAGCTTCGGCTGGTTACAGGGCGAGTCATGCGACAGCGCCAGGTACAGCCCTTCGCTGGATATCGGTGGCTCCAGCACCTGTACTGTGTCTGCAATCCCCAAGGTGCGCGTCAGCGCCAAGCCGGGATACTGTTCGTACACCACGTAATCGCTGCGCTTGTGCATCAACTTCTCGAATGCCTGCCTGGCACCGGGTACCGCTTCGAGGGTGAGGTTGGCCCGGGCGTAATCGTCGAACTGCTGGCCGTGGCTGTTGTTGACCAGCGTGCCGCCTTTGCGGCCCTTCAGGTCGGCCCATTGCCGGTAGGCAAAGGTATTGTCCTGGCGCACCCAGACAACGCTTGGGGTATGCAGGAATGCCGGGGCAATGAAGTCCATCTGCTGCTGACGGGCCTTGGTCAGGAAATACCCGGCCATCAGGTCGATCCGGCCCGTGCGCACCTCTTCCTGGGCGCGCGACCAAGGCCCGCCATAGACCACCTCGATTTCCAGCCCCAGTTGCTTGCCCAGGTACTTGAGCAGGTCGGCATTGGCACCGATCAGTTGCCGGGGGTTTTGCGGGTCGCGCCACAGGTAGGGGGGGTACTCCGGGTTGCCGGTGGCAGTCAGCCGCCGGCATTCCTCGTGCCCTACCGCCGCCAGCGGCAGCAGCAGGCACGACAACAGCAGCAAAGCGTGGCGAAAGCAGCGCTCGATCATCGACAACCCTCGGCACATGTAACATCCGCAGACCCGGAGCGGTGGCCAAAGGCTGCCACATCCTGTGGTCGACTGCAGCACCCATCTGTGCGTGCTGCAGATAGTCTGGACCATGTATGGCCATCAGGTTGGCCTTTCATCGGTCAGGGGAGCGCCCCTCGGTCTTCAGGCCCCCTGCCGGCGCATCGCCAGGATCGCCGCGCCAAAACCGATGAAGGTCGTGCCCACCACCCTGCTCACCCAGCGCGACAGCGACGGCCGGGTCAGCACGCCCTTGGCCCGTGCCGCCAGCGCGGCATACAGGCTCAGCGAAACCAGCGACAATGCTACGAATATCCCGGTCAGGATCAGGAACTGCGGCAGCAGGGCCGCCCCCTGGTCGATGAACTGCGGGAACAGTGCGGTGAAGAACATGGTCGCCTTGGGGTTGGTCACTGCCGTGAGAAACGCCGACTTGTAAAGTTTAAGCGGCGTGGGCCGGGCCTTGGTCATACCCTCTGCGGCGCCCTGCACCAGCATCGGGCTCTTTTTCAGCAATTGCCGCGCCCCCAGGTAGAACAGGTAGCCCGCCCCTAGGATCTTCACGGCGTTGAACAGTACTTCAGAACTGGCCAGCAGCGCCCCCAAGCCCAGCATGGCGGCTGCCGACAGGCAGAACAGGCCCGAGCCATTGCCCAGCGACGACCAGATCGCGCTGCGTTGGCCATGGGCCAGGCTGTTGTTGATGGCCATCAGTGTGGCTGGGCCAGGGCTGGCGATCGCGATTGCAGCGACCAGGGTAAAAGCGAACAGCGAGTGAGAATCCATTTCAGGCTCGTCAGACAGTCAGGAAAGGCCGCGCGCAAAAGGCGCAGGTTCAGTCGGCATTCTGCCGCTTGGCCGCCTTCTTGGCGATAGCCTTCATCCGCGTTGCCGCCCGCTGCACGGTGGCCATCTTCTCGGGGCGCTTCATGCCCCGCCATTTGCGGATTTCCTCACGGGTACGACCGCAGCTCACGCACAGCTCGCTATTGAGCTGGCACAGCGAGACGCAGGGGTTGTCGATGTCTTTGGCCATGCCGCCACTCAGCCAGGCAATTCTGCCTGCGCGCGCTCGGCGGCGCTGTGGAACACCTGGCGCACTTCCTCGGCCTTGACCTTGCTGACCGATCGGGCAGCCAGCAGCTCGTCGACCACGCGCAAGCCCTGCTCCACGGCGGTGGCCAGTTGATCGCGGTCGGAGGCATCAGCGATATCACCCAGATAAGGAGCGATGAGATACACGTAACGGTCCTGCAGCTTGAGCGCTTCCAGCGCGTCGAGGGCTTTCTGGAACCGATCGGCAGCGGCAGGGCTCATGCTCAATTTATCGAAGTGAATCAGGCTCACACGGTCAGTGGCCATTTGGACGAATCTCCGTTTCCTGGTACGGCCAGGTCCACAAGCAGCAGCGCTTCTACGGTGCTCGGATGTGCAGGCCCGGGGAATGCCCATCAGGGTACCAGAACGCGAAGCAGAAAGGGTCATCCCCCCCAGAACTAAAAGTATTTGGCAGGTCGCGTAATGGACGCCCCGAGGCGTTATCGGGACAGGAGCCGCCGTTTCGTGCGCAGGATAATCGCGCCAGCAATCTCCTCGCCGAGACAGTCATCGAACTCGGTCGCCCACACAACTACAAGCCTGCACCAGCAGGTAAGCCGAAAAGGGGCCTCATCATTCATGGCAAAGGAACACATCACCGAAACGCTCGACCTTGGCGTGACGGACCCCTCGAAAACCGCAGAAGCACGCCAGGACCGGCATTTCGAGGGCAAGCTTGACTGGATCGTCTTTGGTTTCACCAGCCTCCTGGCAATCGCTTTCGTCCTCTGGGGCTTCCTCAACCAGGCCAGCCTCGCCAGCAGAGCCTCCAGCGCGCAATCCTGGGTCATACTCAACTTCGGCTGGTTCTTCGTGCTTACTTCCTCGCTGTTCGTGGTGTTCGTGCTGTGGCTGGCCGCCAGTCGTTACGGCCGGGTCCCGCTGGGCCGTGATGGCGAGCAGCCAGAATTCCGCACGGTGTCCTGGGTGGCGATGATGTTCAGCGCCGGCATGGGCATCGGCCTGATGTTCTTCGGCGTTGCCGAACCGCTGTCGCACTATGTGTCGCCACCACCAGCGACGACCGCCGGGCAGTCCAGCGAAGCGATGCAGGTGGCCATGGCCACCACGCTGTTCCACTGGACCCTGCACCCTTGGGCCATGTACGCCATCGTCGGTCTGGTAATTGCCTATGGCACCTTCCGCCGCGGCCGTTCGCAGCTCATCTCCGCCGCCTTCCGGCCGTTGATCGGCAAGCATGCCAACGGCCCGCTCGGCCGCCTGATCGACATGATGGCGATCTTCGCCACGCTGTTCGGTTCGGCGGCCTCGCTGGGCCTGGGCGCGCTGCAGATCGCTGGTGGCCTGGAATACAACGGCTGGATCGAAAGCCCCGGCAAACTGTTCTACATCTCGATCATCACCCTGCTGACCATCGCCTTCGTCACCTCGGCGGTGTCGGGCATCGGCAAGGGTATCCAGTGGCTGTCCAACACCAACATGGTGCTGGCGCTGGTGCTGGCGGTGTTCGTGTTCATGGTCGGCCCGACCCTGCTGATGCTCAACCTGTTGCCAACCTCGATTGGCATCTACGTCAAGATGCTGCCTGAAATGATGGCCCGCACCAATGCCAGCGGCGGTGAACAGATGAACAGCTGGCTGGCCGGCTGGACCGTGTTCTACTGGGCCTGGTGGATTTCCTGGACGCCGTTCGTGGGCATGTTCATCGCCCGCATCAGCCGCGGCCGCACCATCCGCCAGTTCGTTACCGGGGTGCTGCTGGTACCGAGCCTGGTCAGCCTTGTGTGGTTCACCATCTTTGGCGGCGCGAGTATCGAAGCCCTGCGCGAAGGCGCCTTCCAGCTGGCCAATGGCACGGTCAACAGCAACCACGCGTTGTACCAGTTGCTGGACAGCTACCCGCTGGCCTCGGCGACATCCGTGCTGGTGATGGTTCTGGTGGGTATCTTCTTCGTCTCCGGTGCCGATGCGGCCTCGCTGGTGATGGGCACGCTGTCCGAACACGGCACTACCACGCCATCACGGCGCACGGTGATCTTCTGGGGTGCGCTGACCGGTACGGTGGCGGCGATCATGCTGGCAATCGGCGACCCGCGCGATCCTGGTGAGGCGCTGACCGGCCTGCAGAACCTGACCATCGTCGTGGCCCTGCCGTTCGTGGTGGTGATGGTGCTGCTTTGCCTGGCGCTGTACCGCGACCTGCGCAAGGACCCGATGATGCTGCGCCACCTGCGCGGCAACGAACTGATCGAAAAGGCCGTGTTGTATGGCGCGGTGAAGCATGGCGAAGAGTTCTACATTGTGGTGCAGGAGAAGAAGGCTTCGGCCAAACCGACGTCGGCAGAGGCTGAAGTGACCGGCAACTGATTGGGCAAGCCTGTGAGATCGGGGCTGCTGCGCAGCCCTTCGCAGGCACAGCGTGAGCCGCAAGCTTGCGCTGTACCTGTGGGAGCGGGTTCACCCGCGAAGCAGGCGGCGCGGTCAGCCCTTCAACGCCGCCTCTATCCTGGCCACATCGATCTTGCCCATCTGCATCATCGCCTCGAACGCCCGCTTGGCCGCCGCCCGGTCGGGGTGGCCGATGGCTTCGATGAGGATGCGCGGGGTGATCTGCCACGAAATCCCCCATTTATCCTTGCACCAGCCGCAGACGCTGGCCTCGCCGCCATTACCGACGATGGCATCCCACAAGCGGTCGGTCTCTGCCTGATCCTCGGTGCTGACCTGGAATGAAAATGCCTCACAATGGGTGAAGGCCTTACCTCCATTGAGCCCCACGCAGGGGATCCCCATGACGGTGAACTCCACCGTGATCACGTCGCCCTCCCTGCCCGACGGGTAATCACTCGGCGCCTTGTGCAGGGCTACTACCTTGCTGTCGGGAAAGACCCTGGCGTAGAAGCTCGCCGCCTCCTCGGCGTCGTTGTCGTACCAGAGGCAGACGGTGTTCCTGGCAGTCATGGCCTTGCTCCATGAAAGAGTGTGAGCCTATGAGTCTAGCCCGAGTTGCCGGATGGGTCGCTGCAACATCCTGCAGACATTTCCGACACCAGGTAGTGAACCCGCTTACCAAAAAACGGTCTTTCGCTGACGGTCAACCCACCGACCGGTTCATCGGCCCAGTCACCGGGCCTACTTTTGTCCTGTTTCAGCGAAGACCCAACATGCCCGATTCCCGCCTAACTGCTTCCGCCCTCACTGCCCTGCGCGGCGGCCTGATCGCCAGCCTGGTGACCCTTGCCGCGCCGGTGCACGCCGAAGAGCCTGCCAGCGATGCACGCTGGGTCAGCGATAGCCTGAGCACCTATGTGCGCAGCGGCCCCACCGATGGCCACCGCATTGTCGGTACGCTCAAGTCCGGGCAGAAGCTGACCCTGATCGGCACCCAGGGCAACTACAGCCAGGTGCGCGGGCAGAACGGCGATTTGGTATGGATTCTCAGCAACGACCTGCAGTCGGTGCCAGGCCAGAGCGAACGCCTGCCGCAGTTAGATGCCCAGGTCGCGGACCTGACCGGGCAGCTGAAGAACATCGACGACAGCTGGAAGAACCGCGTGCAGGGCATGCAGGAAACCCTCGATTCACGCAAGAAGCTGATAGACGAACTGGAAGCACGCAACAAGGCGCTGAATGAGCAGCTTGACCAGAGCCAGTCGCAGCTGCGCGATACCCAGGCGCGCCTGGGGGACGAGAACAAGCAGGTGATGATGCGCTACATGGTGTATGGCGGCAGCATTGCCGGCGCGGGCTTGCTGGCGGGGCTGATCCTGCCGGCGCTGACCCGTGGGCGCCGGAAAAACGATCGCTGGTTCTGACTGGGCTTTCCTGTACTGGCCTCTTCGCGGGCTTGCCCGCTCCCACAGGTACCGCGCTGGCCTTGAGCCTGATGGAGATGCTGTGGGAGCGGGTTTACCCGCGAAGGGGCCAGTAAGGGCTTACCTGCTACGTGCTTTGTTGTAAATGGTCTTGGCCAGGTCCGCCGAGGCCTGACACTGAGTCATATCACCCTTGGCCTGAGCATCCTTGGCATTTTGCAGATGGACTTTGAAGTCATGGGCCATGCCGCCATGCATTGCCTGGCCACTGGCCTTGTCGAAATCCTCAAGTTCCTTGATCTTGGCCGCACAGTTGCTCGCCGGGTCTGCGTGTGCGGCAAAACTGAGGACCGAGGCAATCACCAGCAAAGGTATGCATTTCGTGGATTTCATGGAGCGTTCTCCTGGAAAACCTGAAGGGTCATCGAGATGACATTGGCTCGATGCAGCAAACAGCATAGTCGGCCATACGCTCCGGCGCCTCGCCTCAACCCGGGGGCCATGCCCCCTCGGCAAACAGAAAATCGATGAACACCCGCACCCGCAGCGGCATGTGCCGAGCCTGGGGGTAGAGCAGCATGAACGGCCGCGAAGTGCCGCCAAATTCGGCGAGCACTTCCACCAGTTCGCCACTGGCCAGTGCGTCCTGCACGGTAAAGCGGTATGCCTGCATCAGCCCACCGCCATGGCGCACCAGCGTGGCGGTAGCCAGAAAGTCGCCCAGGCAGGTGAACCCACCCTGGGTTTCGATCTCCACCTGCTGGCCCTGCTGGCGAAAGCTCCATGGTGGGTGGCGGCCACTACTGGGCAGTTCGAACTGGATGCACTCATGTTGCAGCAGGTCGTGCGGTGTTCGTGGCGTGCCGGCACGGGCCAGGTAGCCCGGCGTGGCCACCACCACCAGTTCGGCATCTTCCAGGCGACGCGCCACCAACCGTGAATCGGCCGGCTCGCGGCCACGAATGGCCAGGTCGAATGGTTCCTCGGCAAAGTCGACGTTGCGGTTGCTGACATGCACATCCACCTGCACCTTTGGGTAGCGCTGGCGAAACCGCGGCAGCAGCGGCAACAGCCGGTGGTGGGCATAGGGTGTGGGTGCACTGATGCGCAGCCGACCACTCGGCTCGACTTGCCCGCCGGTGACCTGGCGCTCGGCCTCCACCAGCTGCCCCAGTGCCTGCCGGCATTGCTGGTAATAGGCCTGGCCGGCTGCGGACAGGCGCATCTGCCGGGTGGTGCGGACGAACAGGCGCACGCCCAGGCGCTCTTCCAGGCGCGCCACGCTGCGGCTGACCGCCGCCGGCGTAACACCGGCCTCCGTGGCCGCAGCAGTGAAGCTGCCGCTGTCGGCGGCCAGGCAGAACAGCTCCAGGCTGCCCAGTTGCAGATCATCGAAATGGCGGGTCATGACGGCCTGATTGATTACATGATGTATCGATTGAAATGCCCCGCGCCCCATTTTTCAAGTACTGATTGCAACCTACAGTGGCTTCACACCGAGCCCATGGCTCACTTCACTGGAGATCATGCACATGAACACGCCACGCACCGTCATCATTACCGGGGCCTCGAGCGGCCTGGGTTTCGCCCTGGCCGAGGCCTTCCTCGAACGCGGCGACAACGTGGTCGGCAATGCCCGCAGCCAGGCCCGCCTTGAGCAAGCCGCCGCCCGCCTCGGCAACCCATCGCGCTTCATCGGCGTGGCTGGCGACATCGCCGAACCGGGCACGGCGCAGCGCCTGTTCGCCAGCGCCGAGCAAGCCTTTGGTGGGGTCGACTTGCTGATCAACAACGCCGGCATCTTCATTGCCAAGCCATTTGCCGACTACAGCGAAGCGGATGTCGACGCCCTGGTCGGCACCAACCTCAAGGGCTTCTTCTACCCGGCCCAGGAAGCGGCGCGGATCATGACCAGGCAGGGGCATGGGCAGATCATCGCCATCACCGCCTCCATCGCCTTGCAACCGGACACCCGCGTACCCGCCCTGCTGCCGGTACTGGTCAAGGGTGGCCTGAACCAGGCGGTGAAAGGCCTGGCCCTGGAACTTGCAGCCAGCGGCGTGCAGGTGAATGCGGTGGCGCCGGGGATCATCGATACGCCGCTGCATGGCGGCAACACGCAAGGCATGGGCGCGCTGTCGCCCAGTGGCCGCACCGGCTTGCCACAGGATGTTGTGGATGCAGTGTTGTACCTGGCCGACTCACGCTTCGTCAGCGGCGTGATCCTGCCGGTGGATGGCGGTAGCACCGCTGGCATCTGGCATTGAACCGAGGAGCGAGCAACCATGCCCTATGTCCATATTCGCGTGACCGATGAAGGCGTGAGCGCTGAGCACAAGCGCCAGCTGATCGAACAGACGACCCGCATGCTGCAGCAGGTGCTGGGCAAGCCGCCGGCCAGTACCTTTGTGGTGATCGAGGAGGTGCCGACCGATAACTGGGGGGTTGGCGGGGAGACAGTGACTGCGGTGCGGGCGCGAGAGCGGGGGTGACCCAGGGGCCGCTTTGCGGCCCAATCGCCGGCAAGCCAGCTCCCACAGGATCACCACAGGCCTGAACATTGTGGGGTCCCTGTGGGAGCTGGCTTGCCGGCGATGGGCTGCACAGCAGCCCCCTACTGGCGCAACCGCTCCAACGCCTGCAACACATACCCCGTGGCCCGTTCCATCTGCCCTTCCCGGCAAGCAATACCCAATTGCCGCCACAACCCCGGTCGCAACGGTCGGCGGGCAATGCGCCGGTCCAGCTCGGCCGCCTCCCCCTCCTGCGGCAGCAGCGTCGCCCCATACCCGGCCCCGACCAGGCTCTTGATCGCATCGTTGTAGTTCAGCTCGATTCGCGGCTCGGGGTACAAGCCCGCGGCCGCGAACCACTCACCGGTCACCCGCGAAAGCTGGGTGCTGCTGTCGTTGAGGATCAACGCCCGCTGCGCCAGCCAGGCCGGCGTGACCCTGGCCGGCGGCTGCCAGTCGGCCGGCACGTAGGCCAGGATCGGGTCGCGCCGCCAGGGCGTAACCGCAAGCCCTTTGCCGGCCACCTGTGGCAAGGCCACCAGGCCGATATCCAGCGTGCCCTCGCGCAGGCGCGCCAACGAAGCCTGGGAGGTCAGCACCTGTACCTGCACATCGATCCCTGGGTGCACCGTACGCAGGTGCTCCAGCGCCTGCGGCAGCAGGTGCGCGATGGCACCGGTGGAAGCGCCCAGGCGTACCCGGCCGGTCAGGCCCTCGACCTGCCGGCGCACTTCATCCAGCGCCAGGTCGGCGTCAGCCAGCAGGCGGCGGGCACGAGCCAGCAGGGTTTCGCCGATGGCCGTGGGCCGCACCTGGCCGCGAGTGCGGGTAAGCAACGGGGCGCCGATGCGCGCCTCCAGTTCGGCCACGTGCAGGCTGATGGTGGGCGGTGCCAGGTTGAGCTGGCGGGCGGCTTCGGCAAAGGAGCCCAGGTCGGAGATGACCACCAGGGTGCGGAGGCGATCGAGGCTGATTTCGCGCATGGGCCAAACTCATTCAGAAAAGATGAACATATCGATCATCATATTCAAATTTTCTTTACCAACGCCACAAGCGAGCATAGGCCATCCTTCCCAGACCGGACTTTGACCATGCACACCCCTGTTGTCTTCATCGACGGTGACCAAGGCACCACCGGCCTGCAGATTCATGCCCGCCTGCAAGGCCGCAGCGACCTGCGCCTGCTGACCCTGCCCGAAGCCGAACGCAAAGACCCGCAACGGCGCCGCGAGGCAATCAACAGCGCCGACATCGCCCTGCTGTGCCTGCCCGACGATGCCGCCCGCGAGGCCGTGGCGGCGATCCACAACCCGCAGGTGCGGGTGATCGACGCAAGCTCCGCGCACCGCACCAGCCCAGGCTGGGTCTATGGCCTGCCGGAGCTCGACGAGCAACAAGCCGAGCGCATCGCGCACAGCAAGCGCGTCAGCAACCCTGGCTGCTACCCTACCGGCGCCATCGCCCTGTTGCGGCCACTGGTCAAGGCCGGCCTGCTGCCAGCGGATTACCCGCTGAACATCCACGCCATCTCCGGCTATTCCGGTGGTGGCCGCGCCGCAGTCGAACGGCATGAACAGCCCGCCGCCGGCAAAACCCCGGCCCTGCAACTGTACGGCCTGGAGCTGGCGCACAAGCATGTGCCGGAGATCCAGCAGCACGCCGGGCTGTCGGCGCGGCCGATGTTCATGCCCGGCTACGGTGCCTACCGCCAGGGCATCGTGCTGAGCATCCCGCTGCAGTTGCGCCTGCTGCCCGGCCAGGTCAGTGCCGAACAGCTGCAGGCCTGTCTGCAGCAGCACTACCAGGGTGCCCGCCATGTCCAGTTGATGCCCCTGCACCAGCACGGCGCAGCGCCAAACCTCGACCCCGAGGCGTTGAACGACAGCAACGACCTGCGCCTGGCGCTTTACGCCAACCCTGAGCATGGCCAGGTGCTGCTGACCGCAGTGTTCGACAACCTCGGCAAAGGTGCTTCCGGTGCGGCGGTGCAGAACCTCGACCTGATGCTCGGTGCATTGCAGGTACAAGGCTGACCGGCAAAACCGGTTAGACTGTACAGCCCGTGCCCGCATGGCGCGGGCCGTCCATCTACCCGCCGGAGCCCACCCCCCGATGTTCATCCTGAGCCGCCTCGACAGCGTGCCGCCTGAATCTTTCCAGAACCAGATCCGCGAACTGGTGATCCACCACGTCGGCGAACTGAGCAGTGTTGCCATCAGCGCCGACAACCCGCTGTACCCGCTGTACCAGTACGGCGTCGGCATGGAGGTGCACCAGTACCTGCAAGCGCTGGACGGCACCCGCGGCCTGGCCGTGGCGCTGACCCTGGCGCTGGACGCCGAGGCGCCGGACCAGTTGCTGGGTTTTGCGCTGTCATTGCCGGCCGAGGACGATGAACAGGCGTGCGCCCTGGCGTTCCTGGCCGTGCGCGCCAGCCATCGTCGCCAGGGCATCGCCCGCGCCCTGCTGGGCGACCTGCAGGCACGCCATGCCTGCGTCGAGCTGAATGCCTTCGCCGGCCAGGTACCGTGGTTCGAAGCGATGGGCATGCAGGTGGTGGCCGCCAACGGGCCGCAGGTACTGATGAGCAGTACCGGCCAGGCTAGCGGCGCGCTGATCGGGCGACTGGATATTGCGCCGATCTACCAGACGGCGGAAGTGATGCAGATCCATACCTACCTGCTCAACCAGCAGGGTGAGGATGCGATGATCGAAGCGGAACAGATGCGGGATGAGCGGCTGGACGAACTGACCGCTCAGGCGCAGGAGTGTGTACGGCAGCGCAAGACCGTGCATTGATCCAAGGACTTCTTCGCGGGTAAACCCGCTCCCACAGGCCCGGTGATATCCCTGTGGGAGCGGGTTTACCCGCGAAGAAGCCGCAACGGCCCGTCAGCCATGCACCCAACGCCGATGCAGCCCTCGCGCCAGGGCATCCAGCACAAACCCCAGCACCCCGATCAGCAGCACCATCGCCATCAGCTCGGAATACGCCAGCCGGTCGCGGGTATCGAGAATGAAGTACCCCAGCCCAGCACTGACCCCGAGCATTTCGCACGGCACCAGCACGATCCACAGAATACCGATGGCCAGGCGCACGCCGGTCAGCACATGGCCGATCACCCCGGGCACGATCACCTTGCACAAGGTTTCCCAGCGCGTGGCGCTCAAACTGCGGCTCAACTGCAACCAGCGCGGGTCCAGCTGCCTTACCCCGGCCGCCGTGTTCAGCAAGATCGGCCACAACGCAGCAAATGCCAGCAGGAAGTAGACAGGCTGGTCCCCCACGCCCATCAGCATCACCACTACCGGCATCCACGACAGCGGCGAGATCATGCGCAGGAACTGGAACGCCGGCGTGGTCGCCGCCTCCAGGTGCCGGTAGCTGCCCACCAGCAAGCCCAGTGGCACGCCGATCAGCAGCGCCAGCAGCAGCCCGACCAGGATACGCTTGAGGCTGACCCAGATATGCCCGTACACCTCGCCCTGCCCAAGCAACTCGATCAGGCTGGCCAGGGTCGCTGCTGGCGAAAAGCGTGCCGACAAGCCATCGGCCTGGCCGAACAGCGCGACACCGGCCCACCACAACAGCAACAAACCCAGCAACCCGGCCAGCCCCAGGCCGGCATGAACGACATGCGTGCGCATCAGACCGCGAACTCCTCGCTACGCTCGAAGTTATCGGCGATGCCGAACACCGACGGCCCGCCAACGCTGGCGATGGCGTTGCGCACGAAGCGGTCGTCGACCAGATCGCGGGCGGTATGTGCCGGGTCCAGGCCGGCCAGGAACGCGTTATCGCCCTCGATCAGGGTGGTTTTCAGGCGCTTGACCAGTTCTTCGGTGTAGCTGGGGAACGGGTAAGGCTGGAAATCGATGCGCTTTTCGTCCCACTGCTGGTGGCGAATGGCGCCGCTGGCAATGTAACCGGCACGGTCCTCCGCGGCCGGGGCCAGCACTTTGCCAAGCACTGCTGGTTCATGCGGGGTGTACTTGTTGGGGCCGGCTTTGGACAACAATGCAGCGGCCTCGGCGCGGTGGTCACGGGTCCAGTGCTGGGCCTTGACGATGGCGTTGACTACCTTCTGCGACCACTCCGGGCGGTTGTTCAGGTCGTGCTCGTGCATGAACACCACACAGCAGGCGTGGTTGCGCCACACATCGCCGGTAAAGCGCTGCACCCGGCCGACCTTGAGGTTCTCGGCCAGGGCGTTGAATGGCTCGGCGACGATATAGCCGGCGATGCGCTTGCTGGCCAGCGCCGGCGGCATGTCGGATGGCGGCAATACCAACAGGTTGACTTCGTTGCCGGCCAGTGGCGCATTGGCCGGCTTCGACACCGGGGTCAGGCCGTTGTCGTTGAGCATCTGTTGCAGCACGACGTTGTGGATCGAGTACCAGAACGGGATGGCCACGGTCTTGCCGCCCAGCTGCTTCATGTCGTTGATATCCGGGGCCACGGTCAGGCCTGAACCGCCCACATGGTTCCAGGCCACCACCTTGGCCGGCACCTTGCTGCCGTAACGGGCCCATACGGTCATCGGCGACAGCAGGTGAATGACATTGACCTGGCCAGAGATGAACGCCTCGATCACCTGGGCCCAGCTGCGCAGCAGCACCGGGCGCTCGACCTTGATGCCCTCGGCCTCGAACAGGCCGTTGTTGTGCGCGACCAGCAGCGGCGTGGCGTCAGTGATTGGCAGATAGCCGATACGCACTGGCGCGTCGGGCTCGGCGGCGGCACGGGCCTGCAGGCTCGACAGCAACGGCAGTGCACCGGCAGCCGTGAGCATGGCGCCGAGCTTGAGGAAATCGCGACGCGAAGAAGAGGAACAGCAGTCATCCATGCACATGGACAGCCTCCGAGGGCAATGGGGTTGGAGTAGGTTCGACTGTGCGGCTTGCCCGCCGAAGGGTTTTGAGTATTTCGATGCGCAAGGCGCCCAGCTCCTCGACCCGCTGCGTCCGTGGTTGCGGCAGGTCGATGTGCCACTGGCCGAGGGTGTGCGCTGGGTGGTTGCCCAGTAGCAGTACCCGGTCGGAGAGCAGCAGGGCTTCGTCGATATCGTGGGTGATCAGCACCGCCGCCGTGTTGTGGGTGGCGATAAGTTGCAGCAGCAGTTGCTGCATGTCGGCCCGGGTCACTTCATCCAGCGCGCCGAACGGCTCGTCGAGCAACAGCACTTCGGGCTGGCGGGCCAGGCAGCGGGCCAGCGCGGTGCGCTGGGCCATGCCGCCAGACAACTGCGCCGGGTACTGGCCGCGGGCATGGGCCAGGCCCACGGCGGCAATCGCATGGTCGATGCGCGCGCGCCGTTCGGCGGCGGCAAGTTTTGGCTGGCGGGCAAAGTCCAGGCCGAAGGCGACGTTCTTTTCCAGGTTCAACCACGGCAACAGGCTGGGGTCCTGGAAGGCCACCGCCAGGCGTGGGTGCGGGCCTTGCAGCGGTTGGCCGTGCAGGGTCACGCTGCCACCGCGGGGCTGCTGCAGGCCGGCCAGAACCCGCAGCAGGCTGGACTTGCCGACCCCGCTGGGGCCGAGGATGGTCACCACTTCGCCGGGGGCCAGTTGCAGGTCGAACTGCGCCAGCACCGCCTGCCAGCCACCCTCGCGCGGGTAGCCCAGGCTGATGTCGCGGGCTTCGAGCAACACTGGGCTCATGCCGCGCCCGCCTGGCGTTGCAGTTCGGCGCGCAGTTGCACCAGGCTGGGCGTGACGATCGGCACGAAGGCCGACTCGCGCCAGCGGCGGGCAAAGCCTTCACCGTACTCGCTGAGGTAAGCCTTGCCACCACTGGCCTGCAACTCTAGCTGTACGGCGTCGGCAGCGCTTTCGGCCAGGGTGATGCGCAGCTTGAACAAGGCTGCCGGCTGCTGCTGGAAGCGGCCATCGAGCAGGCCCTGCTTGAGCTCGCTCACGGTGTTTTCCAGGCGCTCGCCGAGCACCTGGCGTGCTTCGTCGAGGAAGGATGCACGGCCATGCAGGTGTGCCTGCACTTCCGCCAGTGCCCGCCGCGCCAGGCCAATGGCCATGCCGCACTGCAGCGCCAGGAAAGCCGGGCGTACCCGAGGCAGGAACTCGCGGGCATTTTCGTGCAGCAACCAGCCGCGCTGCAATTGCACCTGGTGGAAGGCCAGTGCCGCGGTGTTGCTCGACTGCAGGCCCATCAGTTGCAGGTCGTCGGAACGCTCCAGGCCCTGCGCGTCGGATGGAATGGCCAGCACGAACGGTGCTCCACCGGCTTCGTCTTCGATAGCCGCAGCCACCACGAAGCCGCTTTTGCGCAGGTTGGTCACCCAGTGCAGGCGCCCTTCCAGCTGCCAGCCATCGGCTGCCGGGCGGCCGCGCACCTGCAGCGCTTCGATGCCGGACAGGAACTTCATGGCGTTGGACAGCCCGGTGGCGCCGGCCAGTTCGCCAGTCAGCAGGCGCGGCAACAGGTGCTCGCGCAGGGGCTGGTTGGGGCTGTGCAGCAGGTATTCGATGAAGGCGCGCTGGCCCCAGCAGACGAACGCCGCTGCCAGCGAGCGGCTGGCGATTGCGGCGATGGCCTCGACCGCGTTGGTCACTTGCCCGCCCGTGCCGCCCAGGGCCGGGTCGACACCGACGCGCAGCAGCTGCGATTCGGCGATTTGCGCCAGTACCAGCTGCGGCTCGCAGTGGCCCCGGTCAATGGCCTCGGCATTGGCATCCAGCCAGTGTCGAAATGCACAATCTTGCATGGTCTTGCTCCTTTTGGGACGCCGGGGCCGCTGTGCGGCCCGTTCGCGGCACAAGGCCGCTCCTACAACGACCGCATCATGGCCGCTAGCAAACAGGGTCTATGCAGATGGCTGCCAGCGGTACTTGCCGAGCTCGTCATTGAGCGGCGTCTGGGCGAACACATTAGCAAAGTTGCACAGGGTTGCGAGGCTTACGCCCAGAATCACCTCCAGGGCGTTGCCTTCACTGAAGCCGGCGGCGCGGAAGGCCTGGTAAGTGTCCTCGCTGACATTGCCACGGGTGGCGATGACTTCGCGGGCGAACGCGGCCAGGGCTTCATAACGGGCATCGGGCAGCTCGCCACGGGCACGCAGGGCATCGACCACCTCCTGCGGCAGCTTGGCCTTGTTCAGGGCCACGGCCGTGTGGCCGGCCACGCAGAAGTCGCAGCCATGCTGGGTGGCGGCAATCAGCTGCACCACTTCACGCTCGGCCAGGCTCAGTTCGGATTTGCCGTTGAGTGCCGAAACGGTCACGTAGGTTTCCAGCGCCGCCGGGGCATTGGCCAGCACGCCCAGCAGGTTGGGGATGAAGCCGGAATTCTTCTGCGCGTTCTCGAGGAACGGGCGGGCCGCTTCCGGGGCGCTTTGCAGCGTGTGTAAAGTAATGCGCGCGGACATGGAGTAGTCTCCTTTGATGGGTGTCACTACAGTCTGTTGGTTATAAGAACTACCCTCCATATTCATCAGTCGCCTTTCCTTGCTCTAGAGTCTTTGCATTAGATGATTTCATCCAGCCACCTTGTCGATTGGTTATTAGAGGGCCTGGAGCTCGATGCCAGCCTGTTCCATGTAGGCCGCTACTGCGGCGGCTGGCACGCCAGCACCGAAGGCATGGGCAGGGCCAGCTTCCACCTGGTGGTGCAAGGGCATTGCTGGCTGCACATCGACGGCCAGCCCGAGGCACTGCGCCTGGAGGCCGGCGATGCGGTGTTCCTGTTGCGCGACCTCGGCTATCGCCTGGCCAGCGACCAGGACCCGGCCAGTGCCTGCACCCAGCCGCGCCAGCAGATGCAGGCCATGGACGTCGACGCGGTCGATGGCGTGGGGCTGGTATGTGGTTTCTTCCACTTCAGGCCGGGCTTGTCGGCGCTGATCGTCGACGGCCTGGCCGACTGGATATTGCTACGCGCCGATGAACCGGCCGGCCATGCAGCGCGGGCGTTGTTCGAGCTCATTCTGGAGGAATGCCGGCGCGCCGCCGGGCCGTCACAGACGTTGCTGGAGCGGCTGACGCACTTGTTGTTCCTGTATGTGCTACGCCAACAGGTGCATGCCGAGCAGCCATTGGGCGGGCTGGTCGCCCTCGCCCGGCAACCGGCGTTTGCCGGGTTGCTGGAGCAGTTGATCGAGCAACCGGGGCATGCGTGGACGCTGGAAAGCATGGCCGCCTGCACGGGGTTGTCGCGGTCGGCGTTTTTCAAGCGTTTCAACGAACTGGCCGGACAGTCGCCTGGGCAAGTACTGCTGGCGTTGCGCATGCGCCATGCCAGCCAGTTGCTGCGGGCGGGGCATACCGTGGAGCAGGTGGGGGCGCAGGTGGGGTATCAGTCGGTGGCGGCGTTTACCCGGGCGTTTGCCAAGGCGGTGGGGGTGCAGCCGGGGGCGTATCGGCGGCAGCATGAAGGGCGTTAGCCTGCACTGGCCTCTTCGCGGGTGAACCCGCTCCCACAGGGGTATCACAATCTCTGAAACTTGTGGGGTACCTGTGGGAGCGGGTTTACCCGCGAAGAGGCCAGCGCGGGCGACAATTCAGACCTCGGTGAGCGGAATATCTCCTGCCCCTTTACCCTCCCGCCGCTCACCCATCCACGCATTGACCTTCTGCCCGAACTCGGCCGGCGCCTTGCGCCCGAACCGCCGCGCCAAGTCAAGGATGGTCTGCTGCGCCAGGGCCTCTTCCATGCGCTTTTGCGCCCCCAGCATCACCGCATGGATCGCGCACATGCCCTCGGTCGCCCAAGCCGGCGGCGAACCCTCGAACAGGCTGCAACGTTCGCGAATTTCGCGGCAGTCGAAGATCTTCTTCGGCCCGTCGATGGCATTGACGATATCCAGCACGGTGATTTCATCCGACGGCCGCGCCAGCCGGAAGCCACCGCGCACGCCCTCGGTGGCAGCCACCAGCCCGGCACGGGCCAGCTTGGTGAAGACCTTGGCCAGGTACTCCTGGGGCACCCCCTGCAACTCGGCCAGGTCGCGCACGCTGGACTCGCGCGAGTCGCCCCGCTCGTCCACCAGGAACAGCAGGCAATGGATACCGTATTCGACGCCAGCACTGTAGAGCGACATATCTATCTCCGACCAATCTTGTCGCAAATGATACGCCTGTAGTACCTGCTCCGCAAAGTGCGCAGCTGCCGACGGCCGGCCGCTTTCATCCATTTATTCCAGTAAATACGGCTGTTCCGGCCAGGAAATGGCGGTGCGAAGTGTCGCCCTTCTGAAAAAAAGACTTGCAGGCACAAACTACGATCAATACAGTCGTAGTTACTCGAGAGGCACACAACCCGCCCTCGAAGCCCCCTTTCGAACCTTGCGGAGCACCTTCATGAACTCGAACATCCTCATCATCGGTGCCGGCTTTGCCGGTGTATGGAGCGCCCTGAGCGCTGCGCGCCTGCTCGATCAGGCCCAGCGTGCCGACATCAGCATCAGCGTCCTTGCTCCGCAGCCTGAACTGCGTATCCGCCCACGCTTCTACGAGGCCGACGTGCACGGCATGAAGGCCCCGCTGGGCGAGCTGTTCGAAGCCGTGGGCATTCATTTCATTCCGGGCAACGCCGACAGCATCGATACCGAAGGGCGCAGCGTCAGCTACACCGACGCCCAGGGGCACCGCCAACAGATCGCCTACGACCGCCTGATCCTCGCCGCTGGCAGCCAGGTCGCACGCCCGGCAGTGCCTGGCCTGGCCGAACATGCATTCGATGTCGACCAGATGGAATCGGCCATGCGCCTGGAACAGCACCTGGTCGGCCTGGCCGCCCTGCCCGCTTCGCCCGCACGCAACACTGTGGTGGTTTGCGGTGGTGGCTTCACAGGTATTGAAACGGCCACGGAAATGCCTGCCCGCCTGCGTGCCATCCTTGGCGCCAGTGCAGCATTGCGGGTGGTGGTGGTCGACCGCGGTGCGCACGTTGGCGCGGCGCTGGGCGCGGGTATCACGCCGTCGATCATCGCCGCCTGCAAACAGGCCGGGGTCGAGTGGAAGGCCGGGGCTTCGGTGGTGGCCGTCGATGCCGGTGGCGTTACCTTGGACAACGGCGACCATATCGCCAGCAACACCGTGATCTGGACCGTTGGCGTCAAGGCCAGCCCGTTGACTGCACAGGTTGCCGGCGAGCGTGACAACTTCGGCCGGCTGAAAGTGGACGACCACCTGAAGGTGCTGGGCCAGGACCATGTGTACGCCACGGGCGACACCGCCTGGGCCGCTGTGGACGAGCTGGGCAACCACGCCCTGATGACCTGCCAGCACGCCATCCCCATGGGCCGCCACTCCGGCAACAACGCAGCGGCTGACCTGCTCGGCCTGCAGCCGGTGTTGTACCGCCAGCCCAAGTACGTCACTTGCCTGGACCTGGGCGAATGGGGCGCGGCCTACAGCGAGGGTTGGGAACGCGAACTGAAACTGCATGGCCAGGAAGGCAAAGACCTCAAGCGCCAGATCAACTCGGTATGGATCTACCCGCCAGCGGCCGATCGCGCCCTGGCACTGGCCGCTGCCGACCCGCTGATCGCGATCGCTTGACCATAAACCTGACAAAACCGCCGCCTGATGGCGGTTTTGTCAATTAGTGTCATGACATGAAATGACCTTTCGAGAATGATGGCCATATGGCATCATTCAAGACAAAAAGAAATCAAGAGGTGAGGCACACAACTGAATCCGCAGCGCTTCCAGAGCCTGGCGCCACTTCCGGTGACCCGGCCATCCGCCCAAGCTCCTGAGGCCTGCACGCCACCATCAAGGAGCATGTCATGCAATCAAGGAATTTGAAGATCGGCATTCGCGCTGCCTGCGTGTTCGCCCTGTTGGGCATCCTGGTCCTGTTCATGGGCCTTGCCGCACTTTACGAAACCCGGCAGATGGACAAGGCCACGGACGAAATCCGGGTCAACTGGATGCCCGCCGTGGTGGCACTGAGCGAGATCAGCAGCAATCTTGGCCGCTCCCGCGCCCTCACCCTGCGTACCGCACTGGACAACAACCCCAGCGAACGCAACCGCAACCTGCAGCTGCTCGACGATACCAATGCCAAGATGAAGGATGGCCTGAAGGCATACCAAGGCACCATCACCGCCGCCGATGACCGCGCCCTGTTCGACACCTTCGATAGCGCGCACCAGCAATACCTCGAACTGCAGACACGCGTGCTGCAGGACATTGCTGCTGGCCGCATGGAAGACGCAAAGCAGCAGATCACCGGCCCTCTGAGCCAGCGCGCCGACAGCATGATGCAAGCCATGGCGGCGCTGATCGCCTACAACGGCAAAGGTGCCGAACAAGCCTCGCAGCGCAGCAGCGACGTGGCTGACGAGGCGTTCATCGCGATCATTGTCTCGCTGCTGGTGATCATGCTGGCGCTGGTCGCCCTTGCCACCGTGCTCACCCACAGCATCGTCGTGCCGCTGGCCGATGCAGTGAGCGTGGCCGAACGCGTGGCGACCGGCGACCTGACCCAGGACATCCGTGTAGTCGGCCGCGACGAGCCTGCCTTGCTGCTGCGCGCCCTGGGCCGCATGCAGGGCAGCCTGCGCGACACCATCCGCCAGATCGCCGCCTCGTCCGACCAGTTGGCCTCGGCTTCGGAGGAACTGCACACCGTCACCGAAGACACCAGCCGCGGTCTGCACCAGCAAAGCGCGGAGATCGACCAGGCGGCCACCGCGGTCAACCAGATGACTGCGGCGGTCGAGGAAGTGGCGAACAACGCCGTGAGCACCGCCGACGCCTCGAAGGGTGCCGACCAGACCACCCGTGATGGCCGCGACCGGGTCAACCAGGCGCTGGCTTCCATCCAGCATCTGGTGGCTGACGTGACCGGCACCTCGGCCGAGATCGAACAGCTGGCCAACAATGCCAACGAGATCAGCCGTGTGCTGGACGTGATTGGCGCGATTGCCGGGCAGACCAACCTGCTGGCGCTGAATGCCGCCATCGAAGCGGCCCGCGCCGGCGAGGCGGGCCGTGGCTTTGCGGTGGTTGCCGATGAGGTACGCGCCCTCGCCCACCGCACCCAGCAGTCGACCGCAGAGATCGAGCAGATGATTGCCGGTATCCAGAACGGTACCGAGCGGGCGGTGACGGCGATGCACAGCAGCCAGGGCCGCGCCAGCGGCACGCTCGAGGTGGCGCAAGGCGCCGGTCAGGCGCTGGAGGTGATTGCCGAGGCGATAGCCTCGATCAACCAGCGCAACCTGGTGATTGCCAGCGCCTCGGAGGAACAGGCGCAGGTGGCGCGGGAGGTGGACCGCAACCTGGTGAACATCCGCGACCTGGCGATGCAGACCTCGGCGGGGGCCAACCAGACCAGTGCGGCGGCGCAGGATCTTTCGCGGTTGGCGATAGATCTGAACAGCATGGTGGCGCAGTTCAAGGTTTGAGCTGAAAAAGCCGGGGCCGCGTTGCGGCCCATTCGCAGCACAAGGCTGCTCCTACATACAACGCGATTCCCTTGTAGGAGCAGCCTTGCGCTGCGAATGGGCTGCAACGCAGCCCCTGTTACAGCAACAACGCTCTATCAGTCATTCACACTCACAACCCGCCCCGCCTTCTCGGCAGCCTTGCCCCGGGTCGCCAGGCAGTAATACAGCGGCACCGTCACCAGCAGGCCGAACAGCCACGAAAGGTCAGCCCCTTCGACGATATTGGAGTACGGCCCCACATACAGCGACGTATTGGCAAACGGCAACTGCACCAGGATGCCGCAGGCATAGGCAACGATCGCGTGGTGGTTGAAGCGGCCATAGACGCCGCCGTCGGCCCTGAAGATCGAGGCGATATCGTACTGGCCCTTCTTGATCAGGTAGAAGTCGATCAGGTTGATCGACGCCCATGGCACCAGCACCAGCAGCAGCGCCAGGATCAAGCCGATGAACTGGCCGATGAAGTCCGCCGATGCATTCAGCGCCACCATGCCGCAGCCCACCAGAATCACCCCAGCCAGCACCACCCGCACCTTGATGCTCGGTGTCCACTCGGCAATGAAGGTCTGGATCGCGGTCACGATCGACAGCACCGCACCATACAGGTTGAGGGCGTTGTGGCTGATGATGTTGAGCAGGAACAGCACCATCAGGATCGGGCCCAGCCAGCCGGTGGCCTGCTTTACCGCGTCCATCGCATCGGTGCCTTCCGGCACGCACAGTACCGCCACCGCACCAAAGCTGAAGCACAGGATGGTGCCCAGGGTAGCGCCGAAGTAGGTGGCCCAGAACGGCTTGGCAATGCCCACTTCACGCGGCAGGTAGCGCGAGTAGTCGGAGGTGTACGGCGAGAAGCTGATCTGCCAGATGGTGCCCAGCGACACGGTGGCGATGAAGCCCGACAGGTTGAACGCGCCACGGCTGAAGAAGTCGGCCGGCAGTTCCTGGGCGAACATCATGATGAAGCCGGCCAGCAGCGCCGAACCCATCACCCAGGTACCGATGCGGTTGAGGATGTGGATGAAACGGTAGCCGATCACGCCGATGGCGGTGGCACTCAGCGCACCGATCACGATCGCGCCCGGCATCGGCACGCTCGGGGCAATGCCGTGAATGGTCTTGCCCGCCAGGACAATATTGGAAATGAAGAAGCCGACATAGATCAGCGCGGTGAAGAACACGATCAGCAAGGCACCGTAGCGGCCGAACTGGCCGCGGCTCTGCACCATCTGCGGAATGCCCAGCTGCGGTCCCTGCGCAGAGGCAAGGGCAATGACCACGCCCCCGACCAGATGGCCCAGCACGATGGCGACCAAGCCCCACAACAGGTTCAGGTGGAACACCTGGACCACCATGGCGCCGGTGACGATGGGCAGTGGCGCGATGTTGGTACTGAACCAGAGGGTGAACAGGTCGCGCGCCTTCCCGTGGCGCTCGGCAGGTGGAACGTAATCGACCGTGTGATTCTCGACAAACTGGTGTTGCGACGACGGTTGGGACATAGGATTCAGCTCGAAAGGTCGTTTTTATCTTTGTAAGGAAACCGCATCTAGGCGGCCTCTCAGCTGCGGACCATATTATGGTATTCCAAACTTTTGACAACACTGATCCGTAGGAAAAAACGGCCACTGATCCGCTCGCGCAAGCCCTGCGGCAAACCGCCACACCGCTCAAACCCACGGCATACGTGGGCTTGAGCCGTTCATCGCGCAATACCCTTGCTTGAAAATTCCGCTTGCAAAATAGGTATTACGGTATACCATCAGACACATCAACGATAAAAACCGCGGACCACCGCAGCCCTATAGAGGTACACCAGATGATCGACGCAACCATCTACAAGCAGGTTCTGGGCTCCTTCCCGTCCGGCGTTACCGTCATCACTACCCAGGACGACGACGGCTCGGTCGTCGGCCTGACCGCCAGCGCCTTCTCGTCCCTGTCGATGGACCCGCCGCTGGTGCTGTTCTGCCCCAACTACACCTCCGACTCCTACCCCGTGCTGATCAGGCAGAAGCGCTTCGCCATTCATCTGTTGTCCGGTGAACAGCAGGCCGAAGCCTACGCGTTCGCCAAGAAGGGCAAGGACAAGGCCAGCGGTATCGAGTGGTCCCTGAGCGAACTGGGCAACCCGATCCTGGCCGGTGCCACCGCGGTCATCGAATGCGAACTGTGGCGCGAGTATGAAGGTGGCGATCACGCCATCATGGTCGGCAAGGTGCACAACCTGATCGTCCCTGCAGAGGCGCCACGGCCGATGGTGTATTGCCGCGGCAAAATGGCCAGCCTGCCGGCCTTTGCCTGAAGCCTGTTCTGAATCGAGACCGCTGGCGCCAACCCTGCCAGGCGCCAGCCCCTTTCAAGCGTTGAGGAAAGCCCCATGAAATTTTCGTTGTTCGTGCACATGGAACGTTGGGATGAACAGGTCAGCCACCGCCAGCTGTTCGAAGACCTGACCGAACTGACCCTGATGGCCGAGAACGGCGGTTTCAGCACCGTGTGGATCGGCGAACACCACGCCATGGAATACACCATCTCACCAAGCCCGATGCCGCTGCTGGCCTACCTGGCTGCGCGCACCGACAAGATCCGCCTGGGCGCCGGCACCATCATCGCGCCGTTCTGGAACCCGATCCGTGTGGCGGGCGAATGCGCCCTGCTCGATGTGATCAGCAACGGCCGCATGGAAGTGGGCCTGGCCCGTGGCGCCTACCAGTTCGAATTCGACCGCATGGCTGGTGGCATGCCGGCCACCGACGGCGGCAAGGCCCTGCGCGAAATGGTGCCGGTGGTGCGCAAGCTGTGGGAAGGCGACTACGCCCATGACGGCGAAGTCTACAAGTTCCCGACCTCCACCAGCGTGCCGAAGCCATTCAACGCCACCCCACCGATGTGGATCGCCGCCCGCGACCCGGACTCGCACAACTTCGCCGTGGCCAATGGCTGCAACGTCATGGTCACCCCGCTGATGAAGGGTGACGAGGAAGTGCTGGACCTGAAGAACAAGTTCCAGGCCGCCCTGGACAACAACCCGGGCGTGCCGCGCCCACAACTGATGGTGCTGCGCCACACCCACGTGCACAGCCCGGCTGAGCCGGAAGGCTGGAAAGTCGGCGCCCAGGCCATCTCGCGCTTCTACCGCACCTTCGATGCCTGGTTCGGCAACAAGACCACCCCGGTCAACGGCTTCCTCGAGCCAAGCCCGGAATCGAAGTTCGCCGAAGTGCCGGCGTTCGAGCTGGAGAACATCCGCAAGAACACCATGATCGGCACGCCGGAAGAGATCATCGCGCGTATCAGGTACTACCAGGAACTCGGCGTCGACGAGTTCAGCTTCTGGTGCGACAACAGCCTGCCCCACGCCGAGAAGAAGAAATCGCTGGAGCTGTTCATCAAGGAAGTGGTGCCGGCGTTCGCCTGATTTCCCATTACCTGAAGCATTGCGGGACACGCCCGCTCCCGTGGGCCCTGTGGCCCGCGTGAGCGGGCTTTTTTTTGAGTATTGATCCGTTGCCTGTACCGGCCTCTTCGCGGGTAAACCCGCTCCCACAGGTATGGCGCAGACCATGAAACCTGTGGGGTACCTGTGGGAGCGGGTTCACCCGCGAAGAGGCCGGTACAGACAGCACAAAAATCAAGGCATCAGCCCACCTTTCGTCCCCCCGCAAGAGAAATTTCCAGCCGCCTCTTGCACAACAAATATTATGGTATACCATCAGACAACAAGAGCTGATAACCCTCACCAGGAGCCACCCATGAGTTTCGAAATCCGCAAGATCGTCACCTACTCCGAAGAGACCCGCATCGAAGGCGGCAAGGCCACCGACAAGCCGGTGACCATGGTCGGCCTGGCCGTCGTGATCAAGAACCCATGGGCCGGGCGCGGTTTTGTTGAAGATCTGAAGCCGGAAATCCGTGCCAACTGCTCGGACCTGGGTGCCCTGATGGTCGAGCGCCTGACCGCAGCCATCGGCGGCGCCGACAAGATCGAAGCCTACGGCAAGGCCGCAGTCGTTGGTGCCGACGGCGAAATCGAACACGCCTCGGCAGTAATCCACACCCTGCGCTTCGGCAACCACTACCGCGAAGCGGTACAGGCCAAGAGCTACCTGAGCTTCACCAACAAGCGCGGTGGCCCGGGCACTTCGATCCAGATCCCGATGATGCAGAAGGACGACGAAGGCCTGCGTTCGCACTACATCACCCTGGAAATGCAGATCGAAGACGCCCCGCGCGCCGATGAAATCGTCGTGGTCCTGGGCGCCTCCGACGGTGGCCGCCTGCACCCGCGCATCGGCAACCGCTACATCGACCTGGAAGAACTGGCTGCCGAAAAAGCCAACGCTCAATAACAACAACCAAGACGGGCCGGGGCGTGGCGTGCTTACCCGCCGCGCCCGACCTTCAAGGAGCGCCCTCCATGATTCAGCCTGTCGCTGAACGCACACCCGCCGGCACCAGCTACCTGTCCGTCGGCCAGGGCCAACCCGTGGTACTGATCCACGGCGTGGGCCTGAACAAGGAAATGTGGGGCGGTCAGTTCGTTGGCCTGGCCAATGACTACCGCGTCATCGCCTACGACATGCTCGGCCACGGCCAGAGCGCGCTGCCAGCCGCCGACATCGGCCTGGAAGGCTATGCCGCCCAGCTCGCCGAACTGCTCGACCACCTGCAGATCGCGCAAGCCACCGTGATCGGCTTCTCCATGGGCGGCCTGGTCGCCCGGGCGTTCGCCCTCGGCTACCCACAACGCCTGGCGGCACTGGTAGTGCTCAACAGCGTGTTCAACCGCACCCCCGAGCAGAGTGCCGGGGTTATCGCCCGCGCCGCCCAGGCTGCGCAGATGGGCCCCGACGCCAACGTCGACGCCGCGCTCGACCGCTGGTTCAGCCGCGAATACAAGGCTGCCAACCCGGCGCAGGTCGCCGCCATTCGCCAGGTGCTGGCGAGCAACGACCCGCAGGGCTACCACACCACTTATTCGCTGTTCGCCACCCAGGACATGTACCGCGCCGCCGACCTGGCCAGTATCCAGGTACCGACGCTGATCGCCACTGGCGAACTCGACTCGGGCTCCACCCCGGCCATGACCCGCCAGCTCGCCGCCAGCATTCCTGGTGCACGCAGCGTGGTCCTCGCCGAGCAACGGCATATGATGCCAGTGGAAGCACCGCGTGAAGTCAACAAGATGCTGCTGGACTTCCTCGCGCAAGCCCGCACCCTCACCGAATCCGCCAAGGGGATTGTTGCATGACCCTCGTTCGTTTCCAGATGTGCATCGACGGCCAATGGCGCGATGCCCAGAGCGGCAAGACCTTCGACAGCCTCAACCCGGCCACCGCCCAGGCCTGGGCGCAACTGCCCGACGCCGACGAGGCCGATGTGGAGCTGGCCGTGCAAGCCGCCCAGCGCGCCTTCGACAGCAAGCAATGGCGCAGCATCACCGCCACCGCGCGCGGCAAGCTGCTGCGTCGCCTGGGTGACCTGATTGCCGAAAACAAGGAACACCTGGCCCAGCTGGAAAGCCGTGACAATGGCAAGCTGATCCGCGAAACCCGCGGCCAGGTCGGCTACCTGCCAGAGTTCTTCCACTACACCGCAGGCCTTGCCGACAAGCTTGAAGGCGGCACCCTGCCGCTGGACAAGCCCGACCTGTTCGCCTACACCGTGCACGAGCCGATCGGCGTGGTGGCCGGGATCATCCCGTGGAACAGCCCGCTGTACCTCACCGCAATCAAGCTCGCCCCGGCCCTGGCCGCCGGCAACACCATCGTGCTCAAACCGTCCGAGCACGCCTCGGCGACCATCCTCGAACTGGCCCGCCTGGCCCTCGAGGCCGGCTTCCCGGCCGGTGTGGTCAACGTGGTCACCGGCTACGGCCCCAGCACCGGCGCGGCGCTGACCCGTCACCCGCTGGTGCGCAAGATCGCCTTCACTGGCGGTGCCGCCACCGCCCGCCACGTGGTGCGCAGCAGCGCCGAGAACTTCGCCAAGCTGTCGCTGGAGCTGGGCGGCAAGTCGCCGAACATCATCTTCGCCGACGCCGACCTGGACAGCGCCATCAACGGCGCCGTGGCCGGCATCTATGCCGCCTCCGGGCAAAGCTGCGTGGCCGGCTCGCGCCTGCTGGTGCAGGACGAAATCTTCGACGAGTTCGTCGAACGCCTGATCGCCCGTGCCAAGCGTATCCGCATCGGCAACCCGCAGGACGACGCCAGCGAAATGGGCCCCATGGCTACCGCGCAACAGCTGGCAGTGGTCGAAGGCCTGGTGGCCGCGGCCAAGGCCGAAGGCGCCAAGCTGCACATGGGCGGCAAGCGTGCCGAGGTCGAGGGTGACGGCTGGTTCTACGAGCCGACCCTGTTCGAGTGCGACAGCAATTCGATGACCATCATGCAGGAAGAGGTGTTCGGCCCGGTTGCCGCGGTAATCCGCTTCAAGACCGAGGAAGAAGCCCTGGCCATCGCCAACGACTCGCAGTTCGGCCTGGCCGCCGGCATCTGGACTCGCGACCTGGGCCGTGCCCACCGCCTGGCCCGCGACGTGCGTTCGGGGATCATCTGGGTCAACACCTACCGTGCCGTATCGGCCATGGCGCCGATCGGTGGGTTCAAGAACAGCGGCTACGGCCGCGAGAGCGGCATCGATTCGGTGCTGGCCTATACCGAGCTGAAGACGGTGTGGATCAACCTGTCCACCGCGCCCATGCCCGACCCCTTTGTCATGCGCTAGGAGATTGCGCCCATGATCGAACCAGGCATCTACAAAGACGTGATGGGCTCCTTCCCGTCCGGCGTCACGGTGGTCACCACCCTCGACGCCGACGGTGGCATCGTCGGCATCACTGCCAGCGCGTTCAGCGCGCTGTCGATCGACCCGGCGCTAGTGTTGTTCTGCCCCAACTACGCCTCCGACACCTACCCCATCCTGCGTGACAGCAAGCAGTTCGCGATTCACCTGCTGTCCGCCGACCAGACCGCCGAGGCCTATGCCTTCGCCGGCAAGGGCAAGGACAAGGCCAACGGCATCGACTGGCACCTGAGCGAGCTGGGCAACCCGCTGCTGGCCAAGGCCACGGCGATCATCGAGTGCGAACTGTGGCGCGAGTACGACGGCGGTGACCACGCGATCATTGTCGGTGCGGTGAAGAACCTGGTGCTGCCGGCCGAACCGGTAACGCCGATGGTGTACCACAAGGGCAAGCTGGGCGCCCTGCCGCCCCTGGGCTGATAGACCTTGAGCTCGGCGTTGGCTTCTTCGCGGGTAAACCCGCTCCCACAGGGATCGCACAGATGCTGAAACCTGTGCAGTACCTGTGGGAGCGGGTTCACCCGCGAAGAAGCCAACGCAAAAGACCCTGTTTAAATCCGGAGTACTGCCCATGAGCAATGAAAAGTACGAACAAGGCCTGCAGATCCGCACCCAGGTGCTGGGCGAGGACTACGTCAACCGCTCGATCCAGAACGCCGACGACTTCACCAGGCCGTTGCAGGAGCTGGTCACCGAATACTGCTGGGGCCACGTCTGGGGCCGCGAAGGCTTGTCGCTCAAAGAGCGCAGCATGATAAACTTGGCCATGATTTCCGCGCTCAACCGGCCCCACGAGCTCAAGCTGCACATTCGCGGCGCCTTGCGTAATGGCCTGAGCCGTGAACAGATTCGCGAGATCCTGCTCCAGGTCGGCATTTATTGCGGCGTGCCCGCGGCGGTGGACAGTTTCCGCCTGGCCCGCGAAGCGTTCGCTGAAGCCGATGCGGAGTCAACCCGTTAACACCGGGCTGTTCGAACCCACGCAAGGAGCACCCAAGGTTCGTGGTGCTGTTGCGGTTGCGGCCGGGCAGCCTCTTTAAGAGCGCACTTGATGAAACGCCAGCCACTCGACGACAGCTTCAAGGTCAACCGCAACCCCGTTACCCTGCGCGAAATCGTGCTCGACAAGCTGCGCGCCGCGATCATGAACTTCCACCTGCTGCCAGGCGACCGCCTGGTCGAGCGCGACCTCTGCGACCGCCTCGGCGTCAGCCGCACCTCGGTGCGTGAAGCCCTGCGCCACCTGGAGTCCGAAGGCCTGGTGGAATTCGCCGACGCCAAGGGCCCGCGCGTGGCCATCATCACCCTGGAAGACGCCCGCGACATCTACGAGCTGCGCTGCGTGCTCGAAGGCCTGATCGTGCAGCTGTTCACCCTCAACGCCAAAGCCAAGGACATTCGTGCACTGGAACGTGCGCTGGAGGTCAACCGCGAAGCCCTCGAGGAAGGCGAGCTGCAACAGGTGCTGGATTCGGTACAAGGTTTCTACGATGTGCTGCTGGAAGGCTCCGGCAACCAGGTGGCGGCACAGCAGCTGCGCCAGTTGCAGGCGCGCATCAGCTACCTGCGCGCCACCTCGGTGTCGCAGGAGAACCGACGCGGCGCCAGCAACCGCGAAATGGAAAAGATCGTCGAGGCGATCAAGAGCGGTGACCCGCTGGTTGCCCACCAGGCCTCGGTCGACCACGTCCGCGCCGCCGCCAAGGTGGCCCTGGACTACCTGCGCCAGAAGCAGGATGACAACACCAAGGTGCGCGACATCGTCGAGCCCCTGGCCCTGAAGGAACCACGTATAGGTCGCTGACGATGCCCAACGCCCCGCGCTACTGCCCGCACTGCACCACGGAACTGGCCCGGGGCGTTCCCACAGGCGACACCCACGAACGCCTGCACTGCACCGGCTGCGGCTATATCCACTACATCAACCCGAAGATCATCGCCGGCTGCATCATCGAGCGTGATGGCAAGTACCTGCTGTGCCAGCGCGCCATCCCGCCGCGCCCTGGCACCTGGACTTTGCCGGCCGGGTTCATGGAAGCTGGCGAGACCACCGAGCAGGCCGCACTGCGCGAGGTCTGGGAAGAAAGCGGTGTACGCGCCGAAATCGTCTCGCCGTACTCGATCTTCAGCGTCCCGAAGATCAGCGAGGTCTACATCATCTTCCGCGCCATCGCCACCGAAGAAACCGGGCAGTACGGGCCGGAAACGCTGGCGTACAAGTTTTTCGAGCCGGATGAAGTCCCTTGGGATGAAATCTACTACCCGGCGATCCGGCAGATCCTGGAGCGCTATATCCTCGAGCGACAGGCCGGGGTTTATGGCATCTACATGGGCAATGACGACACTGGCAAAGTGCACTTCATTCGCTAGCCTGGGCCGGCCTCTTCGCGGGTAAAACCGCTCCCACAGGTACGGTGCACACCTTGAGCAATGTGCTATCCCTGTGGGAGCGGGTTTACCCGCGAAGAGGCCGATACAGCCACCAAAAATTCTCGCCAAACGTCTATTCTGGATGCACCCTTAGGGCCTTGCGAAAAAGGACCAGCAGAACACATGGCAAAATGGCTAGACGGCGGCGGGCTGATGGCCGAGCGCATCCGCAACCACGATTGGGCCGCCACCCCGCTGGGCCCTCTGCAGCACTGGCCTGACTCGCTGAAAACTTGCCTGGCCCTGTGCCTGGCCTCGCGCTTCCCGCAAGCCGTACTTTGGGGCCCCGACCTGCTAACCCTGCACAACGACGCTTTCTCGCAGATTCTCGGGCAAAAGCCCTCGGCACTTGGCATCCCCTTCAGCACTGTCTGGCAGGAAGCCTGGGCTGATATCGGCGACCTGGCCAACCGCGCCATGGCTGGCGAGGCGGTGTACATCGAAGACTTCCCGCTCGTCATCGACCGCAACGGCGGCCCCGAACGGGCCTGGTTCACCTTCTGCTACAGCCCCATCCGCGATCACGATGGCAAGGTGCTGGGCATGCTGGATACGGTCACCGAAACCACCGCCAGCGTGCTCGCCAACCAGCGCCTGAAGTTCCTCGACGACCTGGGCCGCGCCGTGGCAGATGCCACCGACCCGGAGCAGATCCTTGCAACTACCACGCGCATGCTGGTCGAGCACCTGCAACTGTCGAGTTGCGCCTACGCGGTGATGGAACCAGACGAAGACGGTTTCACCATCTGCGGTGACGCCGTGGCGCCCGGCTCGCCGCACCTGCTGGGCCGCTACCGGCTGCAGGACTTCGGCAAGCTGGCGCTCGGCCGCCTGCGCAGTGGCCTGCCGCTGGTCATCCAGGACAACCTGAGCGAGCTATCCCCGGAGGAAGCTGCCACCTTCCAGGCCATCGGCATTACCGCGACCATTTGCATGCCTCTGATCAAAGGCGGCCGGCTGACCGCGCTGATGGCCATCCACGACAAGGCGCCACGCAAGTGGACCTACCATGAGCAGACGCTGATCAGCGAAGTCACCGAGCGCTCCTGGGCGCATATACAGCGGGGACAGGCCCACGCCAAGGTACGCGACGCCATGGCGGCACTGGAGGCAATGAATGCCACCCTCGAACAGCGCGTCGACGATCGCACCAGCCAGTTGTTGCACACAGAAGCCGTGCTGCGCCAGACCCAGAAGCTCGAAGCCATCGGCCAACTTACCGGTGGCGTGGCCCATGACTTCAACAACCTGCTGACCATCATTCGCTCGTCGCTGCACTTTCTGCAACGCCCTGACCTCGATGCACAGCGCCGAGAACGCTACCTCAAGACCATATCCGACACCGTCGACCGCGGTACCAGGCTGACCGGCCAATTGCTGGCCTTCGCCCGCCGCCAGGCCCTGAGCCCGCAAGTGTTCGAGGCCGGGCCACGACTGGAGGCCATGGCCGACATGCTCGACACTGCCACCGGTACACGGATCCAGGTCGAGCTGCAATTGCCGCAGGCGCCTTGCCATATCCGCGCCGACCTCAATCAGCTGGAAACCGCGGTAATCAACCTGATGCTAAACGGCCGCGATGCCATGGCCGGCGAAGGCACCTTGCAACTGCGCCTGCAGGCCGACCAGCATCTGCCCGCCCTGCGCGGCCAGGCGCCACAACCGGGCCCGTTCGCGGCGATTTCGGTGAGCGACAGCGGTGTCGGCATTGCCGCCGAACTGCTGGAGCGCATCTTCGACCCGTTCTTCACCACCAAGGCACCGGGTGAAGGCACCGGGCTCGGGCTGTCGCAGGTGTTCGGTTTCGCCAGGCAGTCCGGGGGCGATGTGCAGGTGAACAGTGTCCCGGGCCAGGGCACCACCTTTACCTTGTACCTGCCCCAGGAACCCCCGCCCGAAGCCTAGCGCTCAACGCCGTCCTTCCGCCAGCATGCGCACGGCCAGGCCCGCCAGTACTGTGCCCATCAGCCAGCGCTGAACCTGCTGCCACAGCGGGCGACCGGCGAGGAACACGGCGATGGACCCGGCCATGATAGCGATCAGTGCATTGACCGAAACACTGATGGCGATCTGCGTCGACCCCAGCACAAGCGACTGCAGCAGCACGCTGCCATGCCCCGGCTCGATGAACTGTGGCATCAACGACAGGTACATGACGGCGATCTTGGGGTTGAGCAGGCTGGTGGCAAAGCCCATGGTGAACAGCCGCCGCGGGCTGTCGGCAGGCAGATCACGAACCTGGAACGGCGAACGGCCACCAGGGCGCAGTGCCTGCCAGGCCAGGTACAACAGGTACAACGCGCCACAGATGCGCAGCGCGTCGTAGGCAAAGGGCACAGCCATCACCAGGGCAGTGATGCCCAGCGCGGCGCAGAACATGTAGATGACGAAGCCCAGGGCCACACCACCCAACGAAATCAGCCCGGCCTTGCGGCCCTGGCAAATCGATCGGGAGATAAGGTAGATCATGTTCGGCCCTGGGGTAAGGACCATGCCGAGGCAGATCAGGGCGAAGGTGAGCAGCTGTGTGGTTTCTGGCATGGGGCACGTCCTGGATGTGCGTTGAAGTGCTGCGAGTTTATCCGAGGCTTTGCTTGTCGTCTGTACCGGCCTCAACGAATCTGGCCGGCTATCAAACCCAGGGCCACCGTTATCATCGCCACTCCCGACACCCGGCCAACCAGCCTCGCAGCCCCCGGCCGAGTGCTCAACACGGCTTTGGCGCCATAGCCGACCAGCGAGTAGATCACCAGCGAGCTGCACAGGTGCACCAGGCCCAGCAGCAAGATCTGCAGCGGCACCGGCCAGCTCGACTGCGGGTCGGTGAACTGCGGCAACAGGGCCAGGAACAGCAGGAACACCTTCGGGTTCAAGCCACTGACGCAAAACCCCTTCAATGCCCAGCGTGAACCCGACTCCCCCGCCCCGTCCCGCCCAGCCGCCGGCAATGCCGGGCTCAGCAGCAGGTTGCCACCCAGCCACAGCAGGTAGCTGCACCCCGCCAGGGTCAGCAAGGTCAGCGCCAGCGGGTGGCCGGCCAGCAGGCTGCCGACCCCGGCCGCCACCACCAGGGTCGCGAGGAAATGCCCCGACAGCATCCCCGCCACCGCAGGCATAACCCAGCGCCCGCGCATGCCGGCCGAAATGGCATAGGCCCAGTCCGCGCCCGGGGTAATAACGAACAGCATCGACACGGCCCAGAACGCCGTCAGAACACTGAGAGCCACTTGAATCTTCCTTTTCCACTGCTTTGGGATGACCAAAGATTACGGATTCCGCCAAGGGATTTTCTTTCGTATATTCCCCGACAACCTTCAATTACTGGAAGATTCTTCTCGATGGACAGGACCGATCGAAAAATGCTTGCCGAACTGCAAAAAGACGGTCGGTTATCGGTGACCGAACTGGCCGACCGTGTGGGGCTCAGCCTGTCGCCCTGCCATCGGCGCTTGAAGGCACTGGAGGAATCAGGGGCGATTCTTGGTTATCACGCCCGCTTGGCGCCGAGCGCCCTGGGGCTGAACTTTGCCGCGCTGGTGTTCGTGACCCTGCGCGAAGTCACCCGCCAGCCGGTTGCGGACTTCGAAGCGGCGCTGGCTGAAATCCCGCAGATCGTCGAAGCACAGCGGCTGTTTGGCGACCCGGATTACCTCCTGCACGTGGTGGCCAAGGATCTGCCCGCGTTCCAGAAGCTGTATGACGAGCAGCTGACCAGCATTCCCAATGTGAAGCGGTTGAGTTCGACGCTGGTGATGAAAGAGGTGATTCAGGATCGGTTGTTGCCGATGTAGCGTTTTGCCTGTGTCGGCCCTTTCGCGGGTGAACCCGCTCCCACCTCGACCGCATTGATTTCAAGCCATGCGCAGTACCTGTGGGAGCGGGTTCACCCGCGAAAGGGCCAGCACAGGCAGCATTTCTATCCGCCCTGCAAACGCGCACGGCGCACCACCAAAGCACACCGCTTCTCGCCTCCATCAGGCCCAAATCCCTCTAGCCCAAGCGCTCCCGCCCCCTGGCACCCTCCTTGCTACCGTCCCCCGCTTAACCTTTTGTCAGCCTTAGTTTTTTTAACGTTTATGGGCACATATTTACTAATTTCTCGTTGCCCCCGCGCCCCGCATCATCGCTCCAACAAGAACGCGTCGCCCTTCGCCGGCACGCCCCCGGGCAGCTCCCGATGCCCTACCTTGCCTTGGAGTCAGTCATGACCAGTGCAGCCAATTCGGCACCCCTCATAGAAAAACACACGATCGGCTACGTGCCCCCGCAAGACCGCCATGGAAAGGTAAGGGATCTGTTCACACTGTGGTTCGGCGGCAATATCGCGCCGCTACCCATCGTCACCGGTGCACTGGGCGTGCAACTGTTCCACCTGAACCTGGTATGGGGCATCGTCGCCATCCTGGTCGGCCACCTGGTCGGTGGCGTACTGATGGCGCTGCACTCGGCACAAGGCCCGCAAATGGGCATCCCGCAGATGATCCAGAGCCGCGCCCAGTTCGGCTCGCTCGGTGCGCTGCTGGTGGTGGTGATCGCCGGGGTCATGTACATCGGCTTCTTCGCCTCCAACATCGTCCTTGCGGGCAAGTCGCTGCACGGCGTGGTCGATGCCGTGCCGGTGTCGGTGGGCATTGTCATCGGTGCGCTGGGCTCGGGCATCATCGGCATCATCGGCTACCGCTTCATCCACGTGCTCAACCGCATTGGTACCTGGGTGCTGGGTATCGGCATCGTGGTCGGCTTCGGCTACATCTTCAGCCACGTACAGAGTGACGACTTCCTCACGCGCGGTGGCTTCAACCTGGCGGGCTGGCTGGCCACGGTGTCGCTGGCAGCGCTGTGGCAGATCGCCTTTGCGCCCTACGTGTCAGACTACTCGCGCTACCTGCCAGCAGACGTGAAGGTCAGCTCGACGTTCTGGACTACCTACCTGGGCTCGGCCCTGGGTTCCAGCCTGTCGTTCATCTTCGGCGCCGTGGCGGTGCTGGCGATCCCGGCCGGCATGGACACCATGGACGCGGTCAAGCTGGCCACCGGCACCCTCGGCCCGATCATGCTGGTGCTGTTCCTGCTCAGCGTGATCAGCCACAACGCCCTCAACCTGTATGGCGCAGTGCTGTCGATCATCACCCTGGTGCAAACCTTCGCCCACCGCTGGATCCCCACCGCCAGGAGCCGCGCCGTGCTGTCGCTGGTCGTACTGACGGCCTGTTGCGTGGTGGCGGTGTTCGCCTCGGCGGACTTCATCGGCCACTTCGTCGACATGGTGCTGGTGCTGCTGGTGGTGCTGGTGCCATGGACAGCGATCAACCTGATCGACTTCTATGCCATTCACAAGGGTGACTACGACATCCAGTCGATCTTCCAGGTCGATGGCGGCATCTACGGGCGCTACAACCCGCAGGCGCTGATCGCTTATGCCGTGGGCATCGTGGTGCAGATCCCGTTCATGAACACGCCCCTGTATGTCGGGCCGATTTCCGAGCATATCAACGGTGCGGACCTGTCGTGGCTGGTGGGGCTGGCGGTTACCTCGCCGCTGTACTGGTGGCTGGCCAGCCGTGACAGCGCCTACCGTCGCCGGCAGATGAGTGCCAAGGTGGCCATGGGGCACTGATTCAACCAGTGCCGGCCTCTTCGCGGGCTTGCCCGCTCCCACAGGGACACCACAGCCTTCGAGGCCGGTGACATTCCTGTGGGAGCGGGCAAGCCCGCGAAGAGGCCGGTACGGGCAGCACAAAACCCAAGCAGATTTCCATGCTCCATCTATGGGAGCCAATGCGAAAATTTATGTGCGCTGCCCATATCGCCGCTGTGCTGTTCGGCCTGACCGGTATCCTCGGTCACCTGATCGAGGCCGACGCCAGCATCATCACCTTCGGCCGCGCCTCCTTTGCCTTCATCGCCCTGGGCTTCGTCGCCGGGCTCACGGGCGCGCGCCTGCTAGACGCCCTCACCCTGCGCAATCTGCCGGTGCTGGGCCTGACCGGCGCCCTGCTGGCTGCCCACTGGGTAACCTTCTTCATCGCCGTGAAGTTGGCGGCGTGGCCGTGGCCACCCTGGGCTTCGCCAGCTTCCCGGCGTTCATCGCCATGATCGTGCTGGCGACCATCCTGGCGGCGGCGCGCAAGGTACCAGCGGAACAAGGCGATGCCAGCCGCTGCGCGCATTGAATGACTTTCCCCGGCGCGGCTCAATGCACGGCGTGCCTCTACGACGAATGCGATAAAGGCTCGCGTCCAAGATCAGCGCCGCCTAGGGGGTGGAGTGGGGACTGCCGGTGGTCCATAGTTTTCAAGCATCTCATCAAACTTGTCGATCTCCCTTCCAAAACGCACATTCCACATTGCTTTAGCAACTTCAGGCCATGCTGACTCTCCAAGCTGCGCTCTATCGTGCTGAGCAGCGGGAAGCGAAAATCCCGCGAGGTCTGCTTTACTGACTTCGTAAGACTTATAATTTCCGAGCCCCCGTGCAGGCCTAAAAGCTCCAACGCCTAATACAAAGACATTCTGCTTCACTTCATAATTACCAGCCGGCAAATGAGAAATAGGATCACCACTCACAAAATCCGCTGCAAATCCACCAGTTTCAAAATTGTATTTAAGGTCCCATCGATTGTACGCATAGTGTGGAGCAGCTTGCTTATATAATCGTGCGACTACTTTGCTGTTTTCCATTTGCCCTCGATGTATTCCCCTTGCCACCTTCCTGAAGTGCGAAAGCTGTGGATGCAAGCTTGGCGGAAAACCTGCGACTTCCAAAACGGCAATATCCAACTCCATTTGAGGATTCGCTCGCCCCCTGACTCCGTTCCTGTTGAATCCTGAAGGATCAATATAATTCACGGGATCACCGGAACAATATGCGTAGGCATTTACCCCACCACGACCAAACGGGCTCAAAAAGTCGGGACTGACAAAGCGGCAAAGTGATGAACTATATGTACGGCGCCCGTTCCCTAGCAAATAACAGCCACTAAACATGTCTTGCAATTGACCGGCAAACCCGATAAGAGCCAAACATTCCGGGCTGACGGAAAAGCCATAAGGCGTATATGTTTTGGCATGATTGCGCTGGTTATGGAAAGTGGCATTACGAAAGCAAAGATTCATTATAAAGCCGCCCTCGTCGCTTAGAGCATTTACCCTAACAAGAACCCCGTGACTTCAATACTGTCATTTTTAACAGGTTACCTTCCTGAAGCGGAGATACCGCGGGCTCTATCCTCCTTCCGGCAATAAACTGCGGTCAAACATGAACGCCCGCTCACCCTGCGGCGTATATCGATACAACTGCTGCGGCCTACCCAGCCTCGGCTGGTTCTTCTCCCCGGTATCACTCACCCATCCCAATTCGCGCAAGCGCTCCAGGCGTTTGCGCAGCGAGGTGTTGTTCACCGCCTGCCCCAGGCAAGCCTGCACCGCACCTAGCGCATCCAGCACAGTGAACTTCTCCGCCAGCAAGTACAGCGGCAGGCTG
>Ga0247820_10000020_pt1 | contig 74929 bp, 71 predicted proteins | sample 13C_Glucose_Day1_2_FD_192480 | JGI IMG/M metagenome (GOLD analysis project Ga0247820, IMG submission 192480) | Soil microbial communities from agricultural site in Penn Yan, New York, United States - 13C_Glucose_Day14 | ecosystem: Environmental > Terrestrial > Soil > Agricultural land | place...
GATATCCCGGGCGGTGTCACCGCTGGCCAGGGTCCAGGCCACCTCCAGGCTGTCGCGTACCCGCCCGCCGAGCAGCTCGCTGACCGGCAGCCCCAGGCGCTTGCCCTGGGCGTCGAGCAAGGCCGTCTCGATCGCCGACTTGGCGAAGGTGTTGCCCTTGGCCTGCGTGTCCAGCCTGAGCATGGCGGCGTTGATGTTGCCTGCGGGCAGGCCGATCAGTGCCGGCGCCAGGTGCGCGTCGATATTGGCCTTGATGCCCTCGGGGCTTTCGTAGCCATAGGCCAGGCCGCCGATGGTGGTGGCCTCGCCGATGCCCTCGACGCCGTCGCTGCAACGCAGGCGCAGGATCACCAGGGTCTGGCGCTGCATCGTGTGCATGGCCAGCTTGTGCGGGCGGATGGTCGGCAGGTCGACGATGAGCGTCTCCAGCCGGTCGATGGTCGGGCGTGTCATGCAGGCTCCAGTTCAGTCAGGGTGGGGGTTCAGGCCGCCGCGGCCAGGGCGTGCCGCCGGCCGCTGGCCAGGTGCACGGCCATGGCCAGCGCGGCGACGGCGCCGGGGATGGCGAAGGCGATGAAGTTCAGTTGCAGCGGCAGGTTGATGCCCATCAGCGCGCCGCCCAGCAACGGCCCGACGATGGCGCCGTTGCGGCCGATGCCGGAGGCCCAGCCCAGGCCCGTGGAGCGCACCGCCAGGCCATACAGCTGGGCGGCACCGGCATACAGCAGGATCTGCGTGCCGATGGTGGTGGCGCCGGCGATGAAGATCAGCAGGTACAGCACCGGCATCGGGCTGTTCACCCCCAGCAGGCTGATCGACAGCGCGGCGGCGAGGAAGAACGCCACCTTGACCTTGACCAGGTTGTAGCGGTCGCCCAGCCAGCCGCCGAGAATCGCCCCGGCCATGCCGCCGAAGTTCAGCACCAGCAGGAACGACAGGCTCGAGCCGAGGCTGTAGCCGGCGCTGGCCATCAGCTTGGGCAGCCAGGAGCTGAGGGCGTAGACCATCAGCAGGCAGCAGAAGAACGCCAGCCACAGGGCCAGGGTGCGGATCGCCAGGCCGTTGCGGAACAGTTCGAGCACTGATGAGGCTTTACCGGCATCGCGGGGCAAGCCCGCCCCCACGACCAGGTCATCGTGCTCGGTGACACCGCAATCGGGGTCGAGGCGCTTGAGCAACTGGCGCGCTTCATCGACGCGGCCCTGGCGCACCAGGAAGCCGATGGACTCCGGCAGGTAGAACAGGATCACCGGCAGGAACAGCAGCGGTACGGCGGCAGCGAAGAACATCGACTCCCAACCGAAGCGCGGCAGCAGGAGGATGCCGATGCCCGCCGAGAGCATGCCGCCCAGCGAGTAGCCGCTGAACATGATCGCCACCAGGGTGCTGCGCAGGCGCTTGGGCGCGTACTCGTTCATCAGCGCCACGGCGTTGGGCATCAGCCCGCCACAGCCGAGGCCGGCAAAGAAACGATAGAGGCCGAACTCGCTGGGGCTGCTGGCGAAGCCGTTGAGGATGGTCGCCCCCGAGAACAGCGCGAAGCACAGGGCGATGCCCTTCTTGCGCCCGATGCGGTCGGCCAGGCTGCCGAACGCCAGGGCGCCGAACATCATGCCGAACAGCGCGTAGCTGCCCAGGGCGCCGGCCTGCAGCGGGGTCAGCGCCCACTCCTGCATGATCACCGGCAGCACCACGCCGTAGATGAACAGGTCGTAGCCGTCGAAGATCAGCAGCAGGCCGCACCAGGCCATGACCCTCCAGTGGAAGGGGGTGAAGCGGGCATTGTCGATGATCGCGTGGACGTCGAGTGTTCGCATGGCATCTGTCTCCGTTGTTCTTGTTGTGTGCAGAGAAACCTTGCCGGGGCGGCCTTCAGCCGAGGTCGCCACCGCCCACCGGCAGGGTCACGCCGGTGATGTACGAGGCCTCGTCAGAAGCCAGGAAGAGGATCGCGCCGACCTGCTCGTCGAGGCTGCCATAGCGTTTCATCAGGCTGCTGGACAGGGTCTGGTCGACGATCTGCTGGTACCAGGCCCGCTCCTGGGCGCTCTGCTCGGCCTCGTTGCGCGGAATGCGCCGCGGTGGCGCCTCAGTGCCGCCGGGAGCGGTGGCGTTGACCCGGATGCCGCGCCCGGCGGTTTCGAAGGCCAGGCACGCGGTGAGCGCGTTGACGCCGCCCTTGGCCGCGCCGTAAGGCACGCGGTTGACGCCCCGGGTGGCGATGGACGAGACGTTGACGATGGCGCCGCTGCCGCGTTCGAGCATGTACGGCAGCGCCGCGTGGCAGCACCATAGGGTGGGGAACAGCGAGCGGCGCACCTCGGCCTCGATCTGCTCGACCTGGTAATGCTCGAAGGGCTTGGCCCAGATGGTGCCGCCGACGTTGTTGACCAGGATGTCGAGGCGGCCGAAGGTCTCGACGGCGCGGGCCATGACCTGGGCGCAGTCGGCATGCCGTTCGAGGTCGGCGGTGAGGGTCAGCACGCCCTCGCCCGCCAGTTCGTGGACCAGTTCGGAGCGGTCCACCGCCACCACCTGCGCGCCCTCGGCCTTGAGCCGCCAGCACACGGCGCGGCCGATGCCCTGGGCGGCGCCGGTGACCAGGGCGACTTTGCCTTGGAATCGGTTGTTCATGTAGATCTCCTGCTTGATCCGGAAATGCCGGGAGGGCTCCGCCCTCCATCGCGGCACAAGGCCGCTCCTACAGAAAAGCGCGATCCCTTGTAGGAGCGGCCTTGTGCCGCGAAAGGGCCGCAACGCGGCCCCGGCGCTCTCGAAATTCATGGATAAAAAGAGGCCACCCCACCCGCACGATGCAGGCAGCCCCATAAAAGCTTCAGGCCGCCGCCGCGAACTTCTCGTAGTAGAAATTGGCCGGGGTGATGCCCTGCTCGCGGATGTACTGGCTGACCGCCTCGACCATCGGCGGCGGGCCGCACAGGTACACATCGACATCGCCGTCATTGAGGTGGCGTGGCTCGATGTGCTGGGTGACGTAGCCCTTTTGCGGATACTGGCTGTCGGGGTTGGCCACACAGGCGCTGAAGGTGAAGTTGGGAATGCGCGCGGCCAGGGCTTGCAGGCGATCCAGTTCGACCAGGTCGAAGTCGTTGGTCACCCCGTAGACAAGGTGCAGCGGATGCCCACTACCCTGCTCGGCGATCTTCTCCAGCATTGCGGTGAATGGCGCGAGGCCCGTGCCGCCGGCCAGCAGCAGCAAGGGGCGCTGGATCGGCCGTAGGTAGAAGCTGCCCAGCGGCCCGGCCAGGCTGAGGCTGTCGCCGGCCTTGGCCAGCTGGGTGAGAAAGCTGCTCATCAGCCCGCCCGGCACATTGCGAATCAGGAAGCTGACTTCGCCGTCCTTGGGCAGCGAACTGAACGAATAGGCGCGGCTCTGCTCGCTGCCCGGCACCTTGAGATTGACGTACTGCCCCGGCAGGAATGCCAGGCGACTGAGCGCCTCGCCCTTGATCGAAAGGGCGATGGTGCTGGCCGACAGCTGGCGCACGTCGCTGATGGCCGCTTCAAAGCTGGCCTGCTCGGTCTTGCACAGCTGCGACGAAGCCGGGATGCGCACCACGCAGTCGCTGGCGGCGCGCATCTGGCAGGTCAGCACGTAGCCCTGGGCGATTTCCTCCTGGCTCAGGGCGTCCTCGATGAAGTTGTCGCCCAACTCGTATTGCCCGGACTCGGCCTTGCACTTGCAGGTGCCGCAGGCGCCGTCGCGGCAGTCCAGCGGGATGTTGATGCCCTGGCGGTAGGCGGCGTCGGCCACGGTCTCGTGGCCTGCGGCCTCGATGAAACGGGTGACCCCGTCCTCGAAATTCAGTGCGATCTGGTAGCTCATGGTGCACCTCGCAGGCGAGCCTGGGCGCGGCGCGCCATCAGGCACACCGACAGGCTCGGCGGTGAATCAGATGTTGTAGATGTCGATGACCTGACGCACGTAGTCGTTCTTCAAGACCACCTTCTTGGCCTTGATCAGCGGCTGTTCGCCGCGCAGGTCGAGGGTGTAGAAGCTGGTGCCGAAGTAACTGTCGGTGGTCTTGTAGCGAAAGCTCAGGGTGTGCCAGTTGAAACGCACCTGGCAGCTGCCCTCGTCCGCCGCGACGATCTCGATGTTGCTGAGATTGTGCGAGGTGCGGGTATCCGGGACCGTGGCGCTGGAGCGCTCGGTCTTGATGCGGAACACCCGGTCCTCGAGGCCGCCACGGTTGCCGTACCAGATCAGCGAGATCTCGCTTTGCGGGTCCTCGGTCAGGGTGTCGTCGTCATCCCAGGAGGGCATCCAGAAGGTCGCGTCGCAGGCGTACAGCTCCAGCCATTGGTCCCACTGGGCGTCGTCCAGGTAGCGCGCCTCGCGGTAGAGGAAATCGCGCACGGTGTCATGCAGGCTCATTGCACGGCCTCCACAGGGATCAGCTGTTGTTCGTCCTTCAGGGCCTGGACCATGGTGTCCTGCCAGTACTTGTGCTGCAGCACGAACAGGCCTTCGTCTTCGGTGCGCACGCCCGACAGCAACGGCTTGAGCGCGATCTCGCTGGCCGCCGCGTCGGCGCCTTCGATCCAGTGCTTCGCCCCCCGGGACATGTCGTTCCAGCCGGCACCTGCGCCGTAGCCGGTCTGGCAGGAGCGAAACTCCTCCAGGTCGTCCGGAGTGGCCATGCCGCTGACGTTGAAGAAGTCCTCGTACTGGCGGATGCGCCGGGCGCGGGCCTCGGCGCTTTCACCCTTAGGCGCGATGCAGTAGATGGTGATCTCGGTCTTGTTCACCGAGATCGGCCGGGCCACGCGGATCTGCGAGCTGAACTGGTCCATCAGGTAGACGTTCGGGTACAGGCACAGGTTGCGCGAGTTCTCGATCATCCAGTCGGCGCGGGCCTGGCCGAAGTCGGCGGCCAGTTGCTCGCGGCGCTCGTAGGCCGGGCGATCCTCGGGGTTGGCCCAGCGGGTCCAGAGCAGCAGGTGGCCGTGCTCGAAGGAGTAGAAGCCGCCGCCCTGCTTGGCCCAGGCGCCGGCGCTCATGGTCTTGATCTCGTCGCCCGCCTCGCGCTGCTTGCGCTGGTTCTGGGTGGCGGCGTAGTTCCAGTGCACGGAGCTGACGTGGTAGCCGTCGGCGCCGTTCTCGGCGGTGAGCTTCCAGTTGCCTTCATAGATGTAGGAGCTGGCGCCGCGCAGCACTTCCAGGCCCTCGGGCGACTGGTCGACGATCATGTCGATGATCTTCGCCGACTCGCCCAGGTGCTCGACCAGTGGCTTGACCTCGGCATTCAGACTGCCGAACAGGAAGCCCCGGTACGACTCGAAACGGGCAACCTTGGTCAGGTCGTGGGAGCCGTCGCAGTTGAAGCTGTCGGGGTAGCCGGCGTTACCCGGGTCCTTGACCTTGAGCAGCTTGCCGCTGTTGTTGAAGGTCCAGCCGTGGAACGGGCAGGTGTAGCTGGACCGGTTGCCGCGCTTGTGCCGGCAGAGCATGGCGCCGCGATGGCTGCAGGCGTTGAGGAAGGCATTGAGTTCGCCGTCCTTGTTGCGCGCGATGAAGATCGGCTGGCGCCCCATGGTCAGGGTGAGGAAGTCGTTGTTGGCGGGAATCTGGCTTTCATGGGCCAGGTAGATCCAGTTGCCCTCGAAGATGTGCTTCATCTCCAGGTCGAACAGGCGCGGGTCGGTGAACATCTCCCGCTTGCAGCGATAGACGCCCTTCTCCCGGTCATCCTCGAGCAAGGCATTGAGATAGTCGAATCCCAGGGACATGGCCAGGGCCTCCGTTGTTATTGTTCAGGCCGGGTCAGGTTAGGTCCCTGGGTGGGACGGGGATATCCGGATTGTGCAGAGTGCTATCCGTTTTGTGCAGGCAGAATCATGCAGTGCCTGTAGCGGCTCAGGAGCTCTCCCGCACCATCAGCTCGAACCCCAGGTCCTGCTGCCCGGTGGCCACCCGCTTGCCGTCGAGCAGCGCCAGCAGCGCCTGGGCCGCGCCGCGGCCGACCGCCGCGCGCGGGGTGCGGATCGAGGTCAGGCGCGGGACCATGTGCGCCGAGGCCGGCAGGTCGTTGAAGCCGACCATCGCCACCCGCTGAGGCACCTCGACGTCCTCGCGCAGCGCCTGCAGCACCGCGCCCTGGGCCAGGTCGTCGTTGCAGAAGAAGATCCCGTCTACGTCCGGCGCCTTGGCCAGCAGGCGGCTGAACAGCGTGCCGCCCAGGCCGATGGACGACGGCTGCGGATCGAGCATTTCCAGCTCGGGCGCCTGCAGTCCGGCCTCGGCCAGGGCCTGGCGGAAGCCCTCGGCGCGCTGCATCACCCGCGGGTCGAGCTGCGCGGCGATGAAGCCCAGGCGCCGCCGGCCGCGCTCGATCAGGTGACGCGCCGCGGCGCGCCCGGCCTCGTGCTGGGAGAAGCCCACCGACAGGGCATCGGCCTCACCACCCAGCTCCATCATATGCACGCACGGCACCCGGCTGGCGGCGAGCATCTGCCGCGAGGCGTCGCTGCGTTCGAAGCCGGTGAGCAGCATGCCGCACGGCTGGTAGGCCAGGTAGTTGCGGATCAGGTTCTCTTCCTCGGCGATATCGTAGTGATAGTTGCCGATCAGCACCTCCAGGCCACGGGGGCGCATCACCTCGTGGATGGCCTCGAGGGTATCGATGAACAGCTGGTTGGACAGCGACGGGATCAACACCACCACCGACTGGCTGCGCGCCGAGGCCAGGGCACGCGCCGCCGGGTTGGCGACGTAGCCCAGGCTGGCCGCCGCGGCCATGACCTTCTGCGCCAGTTCCGGCGCGACCGTGCTGACGCCGCGCAGGGCGCGGGAGGCGGTGATGGGGGAAACCCCGGAAAGCCTGGCGACTTCCGCCAGGGTGGGACGACCGGTAGTGCGCGAGCCAGTGCGGGACATGAGTGTTGTAATTTTACCGCTTGCAGGAATGGGGAACGGTCACTAAGGTAGCGCTGTCTCTGAATGCAGGCAATGCAATCTTGGTAGGGTCTGTACGAAATGTGTCTGCGCGAAGGCCAGACAAGGCGAAACGGGGGGAGCAAGCGCAGTGTACTGGAGTACATGAGCATTCCGAGCCCCGTTTCAACGCAGTATGGGCGAGTGCAGATACATTTCGGACAGAGCCTGGCAGGCATGCGTTCAGCGTCCATACTGCCAAAGACAAGATCAATAACACCCGGGAGGGTGGCGCATGACCTTCGGCTCGTCCCGGCCAAGACAGCGCTATCTCACCCAGCAGGAGGTACAGATGAACCCTACCCTGTCCGCGATCGTGGTCATGGGCGTAGCCGGCTGTGGTAAAAGCAGCGTCGGCGCCGCCATCGCCACCCGCAGCGGCGGCCGCCTGATCGAAGGCGATGCCTTCCACCCCGCCGCGAACATCGCCAAGATGAGTGCCGGTATTCCCCTGGACGACGACGACCGCGCCGGCTGGCTGGTGCGTCTGGGCCAGGAGCTGCAAGACACCCTGGCCGCCGGCGAACGCCCAATCCTGACCTGCTCGGCCCTCAAGCGCCGCTACCGCGACACCCTGCGCCAGGCCGTGCCCGAACTGTGCTTCGTGTTCCTCGAACTGACCCCGCAGGAAGCGGAAAAGCGCGTGCTGGCCCGCCCCGGCCACTTCATGCCGGCCAGCCTGATCGACAGCCAGTTCGCCGCGCTGGAACCGCCGCACGCCGAGCCCCTGACCCTGGCCCTGGATGCCACCCGCCCGCTGATTACCCTGGCCGAGGACGTGCACCAATGGCTAAAGCCTTGCGGTGAGCAGGCGCTGGCGCGGACTGCCTGATCCGGCGGTTTTTCCGGCTCACCAAAGACAGCGCTGTCTCCATGCTTCTCAAGACGCAATGACGCAAGACACGCGACACCAAAACAACAACGAAAAGACCGAGGTTCACGAACCATGTTCGGACTGGCTACCGATACCTTCCTGTTGCTCGACGCACTGGTCACCATCGTCGGGCTCATCCTGCTGATCACCCATTTCAAAGTCCACCCCTTCGTCGCCCTCACCCTGGCCGCAGGCTTTCTCGGCCTGACCTCCGGCATGCCGGTGGCCAAGGTGATGAAATCGTTCCAGGACGGCTTCGGCGGCGTGCTCGGCTTCGTCGGCATCGTCCTGGCGCTGGGCACCATGCTCGGCAAGCTGATGGCCGACTCCGGCGGCGCCGACCAGATCGCCCAGACCCTGATCCGCGCCTTCGGCAAGCAGAAGGTGCACTGGGCGATGATGTTCGCCGCCTTCCTGGTGGGCATCCCGCTGTTCTTCGAGATCGGCTTCGTGCTGCTGATCCCGCTGGTGTTCATCGTCGCCCGCCGCTCCGGCGTGTCGCTGGTGAAGATCGGCATCCCGCTGCTGGCGGGCCTTTCGGTGGTACACGGCCTGGTGCCGCCGCACCCGGGGCCGCTGCTGGCGATCGGCATCTTCCACGCCGACATCGGCAAGACCATCTTCTACGGCCTGCTGGTGGCCCTGCCGACCGCGGTGATCGCCGGCCCCCTGTTCGGCAACTTCATCTCGCGCTACATCCCGGGCAACCCGTCCCAGGAGCTGATGGACCAGATCGCCCGCGAGTCGAACCAGCAGAACCTGCCGAGCTTCAGCGTGACCCTGATCACCGTGCTGCTGCCGGTGGTGCTGATGCTGCTGAAAACCTTCGCCGACGTGGTATTGCCGGCCGAGCACATCGTGCGCCAGTGGATGGACCTGATCGGCCATCCGATCACCGCCCTGCTCGCCGCCCTGCTGCTGGCCTTCTACACCTTCGGTTCGGCCCGCGGCTTCAACCGCCAGCAGATCATGAAGATGCTCGACCAGAGCCTGGCGCCCACCGCCGCCATCGTGCTGATCGTCGGCGCCGGCGGCGGCTTCAAGCAGATGCTGGTGGACACCGGCGTCGGCAACGTGATCGGGCAGATGGCGGTACAGGCCGAGATCTCGCCGATCCTGCTGGCCTGGCTGGTGGCGGCGGTGATCCGCATCGCCACCGGCTCCGCCACCGTGGCCACCATCACCGGCGCCGGCATCGTCGCCCCGGTGATCGACCTGGTGCCGGGGGTCAACCGGGAGTTGCTGGTGCTGGCCACTGGCGCCGGTTCGTTGATCCTGTCCCACGTCAACGACGCCGGGTTCTGGCTGGTCAAGCAGTACTTCAACATGACCGTGGCCGAGACCTTCAAGACCTGGAGCATGATGGAGACCATCCTCTCGGTGGTCGGCATCATCTTCATCATGCTGCTGTCGCTGGTGGTGTGACCGTTGGTCGCCGTCATGGCACCTTGCTGACGGGCCACAGGCCCAAGTGAGACAGAGGCCCTGCGCTGGCAGGGCCGCTTTCTCCGTCGCAAAGGAGCCTGCCCCATGAAACACGCCTTCCTCCTCGCCGCCCTGCTCGCCTCGCCACTGGCCTTGGCCGCCGGTACCGGCGCCACCTACCCTGACGATCCGCACAATCCGGCGCCACAGCCGGGGGTCGACAGCACCCTCAACCCGATCGAGAAGCCCATGCCGCGGGATACCGACCCGCGGATCAAGGGCAATGACCCGGAAAGTCCGCCGGCCGAACAGAACGATGATCGTGATCTGCCGGGGATGGGAGGTAGTGGATCGGAGGGGATGGGGCGTGACGGTGGTGGATCAGGGACTGGCGGGAAACCTTGAGCTCACAACGCTACTCGGTCCCTGTAGGAGCGGCCTTGTGCCGCGAAAGGGCTGCAAGGCAGCCCCGGCGATATCGGCTTGATGCACGAATCCTGGGGGCGCTTCGCACCCCTTTCGCGGCACAAGGCCGCTCCTACAGGGATTGCGCTGGGCTGGTTACCACTGGCGCTTGTCTGGACGGGTCAGGCCTAGCTTTTCGATCTTGTAGCGCAGCATGTCCCGCGACAGCCCCAGCAGCCGTGCCGACTTGGTGACGTTCCAGTCGGTGCGATCAAGCGTGCGGCAGACCATGTCGCGCTCCATGTCCGGCAGGCTTGCGGTGCCCTGTGGTTCGTGGCGCGGTGCTTCGAACGCTAGCACCTGCGCGGGTTGCGCCGGCGGCTCGTCGACCAGGGTCAGGCACAGGTTCAGCTGATGGGCGCCAATCACCTCGCTGGGGGCCAGCAGCACCGTCTGCTCGAGCATGTTGCGCAGTTCGCGTACATTGCCCGGCCAACCGTAACCCAGCATCAGCGCCTCGGCCTCGGCCGAGAAACGCAGGTTGGGCTTACCGTAGCGCCGCCCGTGGTGGGCCAGGAAATGCCGGGCCAGGCGCAGGATATCCTGCCCGCGCGCGTACAGGCGCGGTACCTTGAGGGCGATGATGCGCAGGCGGAAGAACAGGTCGCGGCGGAACTTGCCCTGCTGGACCATCTGCTCGAGGTTGCAGTTGGTGGCGCTGATCACCCGCAGGTCGACCTTGCGCTCCTTGACCGCGCCGATGCGGCGGATGGTGCGGTCCTCCAGCAGCTTGAGCAGCTTGGCCTGCAGCACCAGGTCCATCTCGCCGATCTCGTCGAGGAACAAAGTGCCGCCGTCGGCCGCCTCGACCAGGCCCACGCGACGTTCCTTGGCATCGGTGAAGGCGCCCTTTTCATGGCCGAACAGCTCGGCCTCCAGCAGGTTGGCGGGAATCGAGGCGCAGTTGAACTCGATGAACGGACCCTTGGCCCGGCTGCCGTCGAAATGCAGGGCGCGGGCCACCAGCTCCTTGCCAGTGCCGGTCTCACCCTCCACCAGTACTGGCGGCAGGTCGCCGCTGGCCATGCGCTGCTCGGCGTCGAGCAGCTGGCGCAGGGTGTGCTTGAGCTCGAGCATGGCCGGCGACTCGCCGATCAGCGCCTGCAACCCGGACTTCTGCGCCTCGCGCTCCTGGTAGAACGACAGCGTGCGCTCCATGCGCTCGGCGGCCAGGGCCTTGTCCAGCATCAGTTTGAGCTCGGCCAGCACCACCGGCTTGGTCAGGTAGTGGAATGCCCCCTCCTTCATGGCCAGCACGGCGTCCTCGACGTTGCCGTAGCCGGTCATCATGATCACCTTGAGCTCCGGCGCCTGTGCCACCAGCGTGCGCAGCAAGTCGTGGCCGCTCATGCCGGGCAGCGAGTTGTCGGTCAACACGGCGTCCGGCTGGGCGCGCTTGATCTGCTCCAGCGCCAGCTCCGCACTGTGGCACACCGTGACCTCGAAGCCTTTCAGGCCCAGGTAGGTGCGAATGTTGTCGGCAAGGATTTCATCATCCTCGACCACCAGGATGCTGTGCTCCATGGTCCCCTCCCGCTGCAATGTTGAAAGTCAGGCTGACGCGGGTTCCTTCCTCTTCGCGGCTGGTCAGTTCGACCGCGCCGCCAAAGCGTTCCATGATCCGCTTGACCAGGGCCAGGCCGACACCCAGCCCGCCCTGCTTGGTGGTGAAGAACGGCTTGAACACCATGCGCCGCTGCTGCTCGCTCATGCCCTTGCCGGTGTCGCTGAGCTGCAGCTGGGCCTGCTGGCCTTCCAGCTGGCGCACCTCGGCGCGCAGCTCGCCGCCCTGGGGCATAGCCTCCAGGGCGTTGGCGAACAGGCTGTTGAGGATCTGCGTCAGTTGCAGCGGCTGGCTGGCCACCCATTGCGCTGGCGGCCCATCGAAGGCGAAGCGCACGCCGTTGCGCTCGATCTGCGGGGCGAAGGTCTGGCGCGCATCCTCGATGGCCGCCACCAGGTCCACCGATTCGGGCTCGTCGCTGGCCGGGCGCAACGATACCAGCAGGTCGCGGACCCAGCGCGACATGCGGTCGACCTGGGTAATGATATCGCCGATGTTCTTCTGCGCCGCCGGACTGGCGATGTCCTGCGCAAGTTCGGCGCTGGAGCGGATGTTGGCCAACGGGTTGCGCAGGCTGTGGGCCACCGCCGAGGACATCTCGCCCAGGGCCACGTAGGTCTCGCTGGCCACCAGGCGGTCCTGCTGGTGGTGCAGCAGGCTGGCGGCGCGGCGCACGATCCAGAACAGGCCGAAGTAGATCAGCGCCCCGCCGACCAGGGTCGAGGCCCAGATCAGCACATAGCCGCGCTGGATACGTCGCACCAGGTCCTGGGGTTCCTTGTAGATCTCGACCATGGCCAGCACCTGTTCACCCTGGCTGTCGAACAGCGGGATGTAGTTCTCGATGAACAGGTGCCGGGGCTCGCGCTGGAACTTCTGTTCCTCGCGGTCCTCGTCGGCCTTGTGGTAGCTGGCCGATACCGCCTTGCGCGAGTGGAAGGCATGCTCCAGGTCGTCGTCCTCGTCGATGCGCTTGCCGATCAGGTTGGGGTTGGTCGACCAGACCACCAGGCGGTCGCGGGCGTAGACATTGGCCAGCAGGGTGTCGGGCAGGTGTTCGACGTGGTCGAGAAACTCGACCCGGGTCGACTCCGCCAACTGCGGGGTGAACTGCAGGTGTTGCTGGTCCAGGCGCGGGTCAAGCAACTCGCCCATGGTGATGCCCGGCGGCAGTTGCGAGTGACGCACCTCGGCCTGGGCCATGGCCTGGATGAACTGGGCGGTGAGCATGGCGTCGCGCTCGACGCTGTCGCGTACCACGAAACGCGTCGAGACGTACCCCAGCCCGCCGGCGACCGAGGCGATGATCAGCAGGCTGACCAGCGAGAACCAGCGCAGCAGGTTGAACTCGCGCAGCGGCGCGGCCAACCCGCTGGCAGAGGCGCCGGGCTTGTCTGGGGCTTCGTTTTCGAGCGTCTGCATCGCGTCGCTCCCGCCTGGGGCCGATGAGGGCTATCGGCATGCCCTTGCTACCGGTGGTAGCAAAGTGACTCCATTGAGCCCGGACAGACGATGCCGCCTCAGGCCTGTATCAGGTCTAGCAAAAACTCAGCCAGTACATTCAATATTCTATTTTATATTATAAATCATAGGCTTAAATAAATTTGTTAATGCTAAATGTTGAAAAAACCCCCACCTTTGGGGAATTGCTACCCACATCCAATAAATTCCTTATAAAACAATCCATTAAGAGACATTTCTACCGTTACACATCACACTGCTGCGACGCGAAAATTCAACAGCACCCGTGTCCCCATCCCCTCGCGACTGCTCAACCGCACCGAACCACCAAAGCACTCCATGATCCGCTTGACCAGCATCAGCCCTACCCCCACGCCACCCTGCTTGGTGGTGAAGAATGGCCGGAAGGCCATGCGCTGCTGCTGCTCGCTCATGCCCTTGCCGGTATCCGATAGACGCAGGCTGAGGGTGCGTCGGTCGTGGCGCACCACCTCCACGCGCAACTCTCCGCCCGCCTCCATCGATTCCAGGGCGTTGGCGATCAGGCTGTTGAAGATCTGCCCGAGCAAGGCCGGCTGGCCCAGCACCCAGACCGTCGGCAGGTCGGCCAGGACCAACCGTACACCACCCTGTTGCAGCGCCTGGCCATGGGCCTGGAGGCTGTCGCGCAGGGCCTGGGCCACATCCACCGGCACAGCCTCGTCGCCGAGCGGGCGCAGCGACTGCAGCAGCTCGCGCACCCACTGCGACATGCGATCGACCTGGTTGATGATGTCGCTGATGTTCTTCTGCGCCGGGCCTTCGTCGAACGCCTGGGCCAGTTCGGCGCTGGAGCGGATGCTCGCCAGCGGGTTGCGCAGGCTGTGCGCCACAGCCGACGACACTTCGCCCAGGGCGACGAAGGTTTCGTTGCCGATCAGCCGCTTCTGCTGCACCGCCATCAACCGGGCGGCGCGGCGCATGATGCCGTACAGGCCGACATAGACGAGGCCGACGCCCACGGCAATGGCCAGCCAGATCAGCAGCAGGCCGTGCTCGATGCGCACGATCAGGTCGTGGGGCTCCTTGTAGATCTCGACCATGGCCGTGACATGTTCGCCGTCGGCATCGAACAGGGGGATGTAGTTCTCGATGAACAGCTGCTCGGGCGGGGTGACGAACTTCTGCTCGCTGCGCGCCTGCTCGAAGTCGTGGTAGCTGGCCGACACCCGCATCTTGTACTCGAACGCCTGGTCGAGGTCGTCGTCCGACTCGATCAGCTTGCCGATCAGCGCCGGGTTGCTCGACCAGATCACCGTGCGGTCGGGGGCGTAGATGTTGGCCAGGAGCATGTCCGGCAGGTGGGCGATATGGTCGAGGAACTCGCCCCGGGCCCGGCGCCGGGCCTCGGGATCGACGTCCGAAAGGGCGTGGTCGGTGCGCGGATCGAGTAGCTCGCCCATGGTCCGCACGTTGGGGATCGACACATGGCGCACTTCGGCATCGGCGATGGAGGTGATGAACTGCGCGGTGAGCAAGGCGTCGCGCTCGACGCTCTCGTCGATGATGAAGCGGCTGGAGATCAGGCCCAGGCCGACACCCACCGAGAGGATGATGGCCAGGCTCACCCAGGCGTACCAGCGCAACATGTTGAACGGTTTGCGCGCCGGGCCGGTGTCGGCGGGCGGCAACGTGTCGGGACGTGGGGCGAGGTCCATGGCGGGCTCCGCGGCTGGGCACCTCTAGAGGTTATAGCCCAGAGTTGGGGGAAGCATGGGGTGTTGGGGAGCTATTGATCGTGTGAGGGCTGCCAGGTGCTTGTCGTAACCCTTGCAGCGCCTGTGAGATCGAGCGCCGCGCGGGCGGCGCTCGATCTTGTAGGCGCTGCAAAACTTTCGGCGAACACCTAGAAATCCCACCCCGATCAAAGCGGCGCATCCTCAGCCAACCCCCGCAACAACCGATACTCACGCAACACCGCCGGCACATACCGCCGCGTCTCGGCAAACGGCGGCACCACCCGCCCCCGGCTGAGCACGGCATCGGGCCCGGCATTGTAGGCCGCCACCGCCAACGTGATGTCGTTGTCGAACAGCTTGAGCATGCGTTTGAGATAGCGCGCCCCACCCTGCACGTTGGAAGCCGGGTCCAGCACATCCGCCACGCCCATCTCCTTCGCCGTGTCCGGCATCAGCTGCATCAGCCCCGCCGCGCCCTTGGCCGAGCGGGCCTTGGGGTTGTAGCCGGACTCGGCCTTGATCAGCGCATGCAGCAGCGCCGGTGACACACCGTTGGCCAGGGCCGCGGCCGCCACCAGGTCGGCATAGGGCCTCCCGGTGACCAGCTGGGCGTTGACCGGCCCGCCAGCCACCCCGTTCTCCTGGATCACCCGCTCATAGTGCCGTCCTGGCCGATGCACGTTGGACAGCACGAAGCCGCCTTTGCCATCGCTGGAGATGTAGATGTCGGCCTGGGCGCCAAACGCCATCAGCCCCACCGCCAGTCCCAGGATCAGTCCACGCATGTCGGTCGCCTCCCGTCGCACAAGATCAAGAGTGGCCCCCGATGTGGGGGATATGCCCCGTCGATCCGGGCTTTTCAGCTATGACGCAAGCGCCGTGCCGCCCGCCATCACGCACGGCGCAAGGGCCCGACGCAGACGTGCACGGCTGTTGCATGGCAGGGGCAAACGCACTGGAGGGTTTCACCATGCAGCGCAACATCCATAACCAACGCGGCTTCACCCTGCTCGAACTGTTGGTGGTGCTGGTGGTGCTGGGCCTGCTGGCCGGCATCGTCGCGCCCAAGTATTTCAGCCAGCTGGGCCGCTCCGAGGCCAAGGTGGCGCGAGCGCAGATCGAAGGCCTGGGCAAGGCCCTGGACCTCTATCGCCTGGAAGTCGGCCACTACCCCAGCAGCGAACAGGGCCTGCAGGCCCTGGTGGTCGCACCCGGCGGCGAGGCGCGCTGGTCGGGGCCGTACCTGCAGAAAGCCGTTCCCCAGGACCCCTGGGGACGCCCCTACATCTACAAGCAGCCCGGCGAGAACGGCGGCGAGTATGACCTGCTGTCGATGGGCAAGGACGGCCAGCCCGGCGGTGACGGGGAAAACGCCGAGATCACCAGTTGGCAGTGAGGAGCCCGGCCATGCGCTATCAGCTCAAGGCCCTGGGCAGCCAGGGCGTGGTGCAATTGCAGGTGGAAGCCGAGGACAGCGACCAGGCCCGGCGCCAGGCCGAGGACCAGGGCCTGCGCGTGCTCAGCGTGCGCAGCCAGGGCCTGGCCCTGCGCCGGCGCCCGGCGGCGTTCGACCTGATGCTGTTCAGCCAGGAACTGGCCACCCTGCTCGGCGCCGGCCTGCCGCTGATCGACGCCCTCGAGAGCCTGGCCGAGAAAGCCCCGGGCGGCGCCATGCGCAAGACCCTGGAGCAACTGGTGCGCCAGCTGTACGAGGGGCGCTCGCTGTCCCAGGCCCTGGCCCTGCAGCCACGGGTGTTCCCCGCCCTGTACGTGGCCCTGGTGCAGTCCAGTGAACGCACCGGCGCCCTGGGCGACGCCCTGAACCGCTATATCGGTTATCGCCAGCGCCTGGACCTGGTGCGCCAGAAGCTGGTCGGCGCCTCGGTCTACCCGCTGCTGCTGTTGCTGGTGGGCGGCGGCGTGGTGCTGTTCCTGCTCGGCTATGTGGTGCCGCGCTTCAGCCTGGTATTCGAGGGCATGGGCACCGAGCTGCCCTGGCTGTCGCGGGTGCTGATGCGCATCGGCCTGTTCCTGCATGCCCAGCAACTGCCTCTGGGGCTGGGCACGCTCATCGGCATCGGCGCGCTGGTCGCCCTGCGTCGCCATCCGGCGCTGCGCCGTGGCGCCGGCCGCTTGCTGCGGCGGGTGCCGGCCCTGCACCAGCGCCTGGTGATGTACGAACTGGCGCGTTTCTATCGCTCGCTGGGGATTCTCCTGCAAGGCGGCATTCCCATCCTCACCGCCCTGGGCATGGCCCGGGGACTGCTGGGCAGCAGCGCGGCCGAAGGCCTGGAGCAGGCCAGCCGGCGGGTCGCCGAGGGCCTGCCGCTGTCCGATGCGCTGCAGGCCGGGCAACTGGTCACGCCGGTTTCGCTACGGCTGCTGCGCGCCGGCGAGCAGTCGGGCAACCTCGGCGAGATGCTCGAGCGCTGCGCGGACTTCCACGACCAGGAAATCGGCCGCTGGGTCGAATGGTTCGTCAAGCTGTTCGAGCCCTTGCTGATGACCTTCATCGGCCTGCTGATCGGGCTGATCGTGATCCTCATGTACATGCCGATCTTCGAGCTGGCGTCGAGCATTCACTGAGCAAGGTAGCAAATGGCCATGCGCATGGCTTAGCATCGCCGGTTTGCCCTTTGAGCCCTTGTATCGTGCCGCTTAGCCTGCCGACCCTGACCCTGGTCGCCGTTTTCATCCTGGCCCTGACGGGCATCCTGACCCTGCACGCCTGGCGGCGTTGCGCCAGCGATCCGAGCCTGGGCTACCTGGGCGCGATGCTGCTGCTCTCGGCCCTGGGGGTCAGCCTGAATGCCCTGCGTGGCATTGACATGGACTACCTGGCCCTGGTGCTGGGCAACATCGTCCTGTTGGTCGGCACCGGCCTGGGCTGGACGGCCATGCGCGTGCTCGGCGGGCGCAAACCGCACTGGCCGCTGCTGCTGGCCGGTGCCGTGTTCTGGGGGCTGTTCAGCCTGTGGCCGGGTTTTTACGGCGATCTCGGCCTGCGGGTGAAAGTGTATTCGCTGCTGACCCTGGGTTACACCTGCCTGAGCATCGGCGAGTTGCTGCGGCCACGGGTGCGCCTGCAGGTGTCCTATACCCCGGCGTTGATCCTGACCACCCTGCATGCAGCGCTCTACCTGATGCGCACGCTGCTCGAGGACGGTGTCGCCCTCGACCACGCCATCAACAGCGGCGGCGCCAGCCCGGGCTTCTTCGCCTTCATCCTGTTCGAGTCGATGCTTTTCGCCATCGGCATCTCTTATGTGACCCTGGCGATGGTCCGCGAGCGCGCCGAGATCCTGCTCCGCGCCGCAGCCTACAGCGACCCGCTGACCGGCATCGACAACCGTCGGGCGTTCATGGAGCGCGGCGCGCAGTTGCTGCATGACTGCGCGGCAGGCCAGGCACCGGTGGCGTTGCTGTTGTGCGACCTGGACCACTTCAAACGGATCAACGACCGCTTCGGCCACCCCGTCGGGGACGAGGTACTGCTGGCGTTCGCCCGGGAAACCGCCCGCCACCTGCGCCGGGACGACCTGTTTGCGCGCATCGGTGGTGAGGAGTTCGCCTGCCTGCTGCGCGGCGCCAGCGAAGCCGAGGCCGAACAGGTGGCGCAGCGGATCTGCGCCGGGTTTTCCGGGCTGGCGCTGCTGGAGCCGGGGCTGCTGGGCGTGAGCATCGGCATCGTCAGCCAGCCGGCCGCGCAAGGCGAGCTGTCGCGGCTGCTGTCGATGGGCGACCGGGCGCTGTATGCGGCCAAGCAACAGGGGCGTGGCCGGGTGTTGCGCTATGCCGAGGTGTCCTGACGCCCTCGATCCCTCTCAGTAGTCGAAGCGCTCCACCGCCCGCCGCCGCTCGTTGTCATCGCGCCGGTCATAGCTCGCCGTGGTCTGGATGTTGGCATGGTGCGCGAGCTTCTGCGCGATCGACAGGTCGTGCTCCTCGATCACCCGGGTGATGAACGCCCGGCGAAAATCATGGGGCATGATCTTGGCCCCCACCTGCGCTCCGCGCTGGCGGGCGATGTAGTAGATCGCGTGTTTGGTGATGCGCGCACGGGTGATATGGCTGCCGCGGCGGATGCGGTTGAACAGGAAGCTGTCGTCGCGCTCGCCGGCGGGCAGGTGCTGGCGGCGCAGGTCGAGCCAGGCCTGCAGCTTGTCGAAGGCCCAGGCCGGGGCGTACTTGACCAGCTGGCGGTTACCCTTGGCCAGCACCTGCACGCTGCGCTCCTGGAAGTCCACCTGGTCCAGGTCGACGTCCACCGATTCCGACTTGCGCATGCCGGTGCCGTAGAGCAGCGCCAGGATCGCCGCGTCGCGCACGCCCTGGGGGCGCGGGTCGGCGGCGCACACGTCCATCAGCTCACGGATCAGGTTGCGTCGCAGATTGCGCCCCGGCGGCAGGCGGCTGCCGCCGGCCGGCTTGACCTCGCGGATCATCAGCAACTGCTCATGGTCGATCAGCCCCTGGCGCCAGGCCTCGTTCATCACCCCGCGCACCGCATTGACGTACAGCGACGAGGTATTGGGCGCATAGCCATCGGCGCGCAACGCCGCGACCAGGGCAATCACATGGCCGGGTTCGAGTCGGTGCCAGGGCACCTCGGCGATATCGACATCGGCGAAGCCCAGGCGGTCGGCGGCATCCTGCAGGATGTAGCGCATGGTCAGCTGGCTGGACGGGGCCAGGCGGGCAAGGTACTGCAGCAGCGGATTGCGCAGGAGATCGGTCACAGCGGGGATCCTGTAGCAAAGCCGAATGCGCGGCGGGCGCAAGACGGCGCAAAGCGAGTCATTTCAACCCTGATCAAGGTCAAAAAGACTACAAACAAAAAGAGTCATAATGACTTCGCGCAGTGCCATCACCTTGATATTCAAGGCCTTTGAACGCTGGCATGCTTCGTGATGGTACCCCATTCAACCGCTCCGATCGAACCAAGGTCCTCGCCATGCTCGTCCAGCCGATCACCGCTCGCCCACGCCGGGCCCTCTGGGCCCTGGGTTTTCGTCCGTTCTTCCTCGGCGGCAGCCTGTTCGCCCTGCTCGCCCTGCTGCTGTGGGCCGGCGTGCTGGCCGGCGCGTTCGAACTCAACCCGGCGGGCGGCATGCTCGCCTGGCACCGCCATGAGATGCTGTTCGGCTTCGCGGTGGCCATCGTCGCCGGCTTCCTGCTCACGGCCGTACAGAACTGGAGCGGCATCCCGGGCCTGAGCGGCCGACCGCTGCAGGGCCTGTTCATGCTCTGGCTGCTGGGCCGGGTCAGTTGGTTCCTGCCCTTGCCGGCCTGGCTGCTGGTCCTGATCGAGGGCGCCTTCCTGCCCCTGGTGGCGCTGGCCCTGGCACGACCGATCATCCAGCGACGGCTGCGCAACAACTACCCCATCGTGGTCCTGGTGCTGCTGATCGCCGCCTGCCAGTGGCTGACCCTGGCCGGGGAGCTGCAGGGCAACGAGGTGTGGCAACGGCGCGGCGTGCTGGCCGGGCTGTGGCTGGTGGCGGCGATGATGAGCGTGATCGGCGGCCGGGTGATCCCGTTCTTCACCCGTCGCGGCCTGGGCAACATGAGCCCGGCGCCGGCCCGCCCCTGGCTGGACCGTACCTGCCTGCTGGGCAGCGTGGCGCTGCCACTCACCTACGTACTGGGCTTCAACGATGCGCCGCAGCCACTGATGGCCGCGCTGTTCGCCGCCCTGGCAGCCCTGCACGGCGTGCGCCTGGCGCTGTGGCATGACCGTGGCCTGTGGCGGGTGCCGCTGCTGTGGTCACTGCACCTGGCCTACGCATGGCTGATCCCGGCTTGCCTGGGCCTGGCGCTGTGGCATGCGGGGTTGTCGATCAATCCGAGCCTGGCCGCCCATGCCCTGACGGTCGGCGCCATGACCGGACTGATCGTGGCGATGATGGCCCGGGTCAGCCTGGGGCATACCGGACGGCCGCTGGCGGTGCCGCGCAGCATCGGTTGGGCGTTCGCACTGATCCAGCTGGCGGCGCTGGCCCGGGTCGTGGTGGTGCCGTTCACACCGCTGGGGCTCGGGTTGTCGGTGCTGTTCGGCAGCGCCGCGCTGCTGCTGTTCCTTTGGCACTACCTGCCGATCCTGCTGCGAGCGCGAGTGGATGGCATGCCGGGCTGAACGACATTCGGGCCACCAGGGTGCCCGCCGCAACCCTTGCAGCGGCGGTGAGACCGAGCGCCGCCCGCGCGGCGCTCGATCTCATAGGCGCTGCAACTCTCACGTCGAACACCTTGAAAGGCCCTGGGTTGAAAACGCGCAGGCTTGCCCCGCGATAGGGGCGCATCTGGTCTACAGTTCAACCCACGCCCATCCGCCAAGGGACCGCATGGCCTTCCACCACCTCACCCGCACCCACCCCCGTCTCAGTATCGCCACCCTGGCCGGCCTGCTCGGCGGCTGGCTGATCCCCGCCGGCGACACCGTGCAGCATATCCTCGTCGGCTGGAACCTCGGCGTCTGGTTGTACCTGGCCATGGTCCTGTGGCTGAGCCTGCGGGCCAATGCCGAGCGGGTGCGCAAGGTCGCCCGTATCGAAGATGAAAACGCCGGCCTGGTGCTGATCACCGTCTGCGTCTCGGCCATCGCCAGCCTGGCCGCCGTCACCCTGCAACTGGTGTCCAGCCGCGGCCTGGACGGCGGCGCCCTGGCCCTGCACTACCTGTACACCGGGCTGACCGTGGCCGGCTCATGGCTGCTGATCGGCTGCATCTTCAGCCTGCACTACGCCCGGCTGTTCTACACCGGCGACCGCCATGAACCGCCCCTGCGCTTTGCCGACGGCGAGCGCAACCCGGACTACTGGGACTTCCACTACTTCTCGTTCACCATCAATGTCGCCGTGCAGACCTCGGACATCGGCGTCGCCGGCCGGGCCATGCGCCGGGTGGTGCTGGCCCACTCACTGGTAGGTTTCGTGTTCAACACGGCGATCCTCGGCTTCACCATCAACATCGCCGCCGGACTGCTCGGCTAGCACCCGCAGCGCGCAGGCAGCGATACGCCGGCACACCTGCTCCAGCACATCGGCTTCCAGCACCAGCCCCAGGCGCAGGTGCCCCGCGGCACTCGGTCCGAAACCATCCCCCGGCAGCAACGCCACGCCCTCCTCGTCCAGCAGGCGCTGGGCGAACGCCTGGGCGCCGAGCCCGCTGCCGCGGATATCGAGCATCACGAACATGCCACCGGCCGGCCGATGGGCATGAATGCCAGGACAGCCCTCCAGCACCGCGCATACCCGGTCACGCCGCTGCCGGTAGATCTCGCGCATCCGCCGCACGTCATCCCCTGCCTGATCCAGGGCCACGCAGGCAGCATGCATGACGAACTCCGGCAGGCCGAACAGCATGCTCATGACCAGGGTACCGAGGTGCCTGGCGAACAGCGGCGGCCCGATCACCCAGCCGACCCGCCAGCCACTCATGGCATGGGACTTGGACAGGCTGCCGATCGACACGCAGCGCTCGGCCATGCCCGGGAGGCTCAACGGACTGGGCGCCTCACCGTCGTACAGCAATGACTGGTAGACATCGTCGCAGACCAACCACAGATCATGCTCCCGGCATAACTGCGCCAGGCGCTCCAGGTCGGCCTGGTCGATCACCGCGCCCGTCGGATTGTGCGGACTGTTGAGCAGCAGGCCCCGGGTGCGCGGGGTGATCGCCCTGGCCACCGCCGCAGGATCCAGGCGAAACCCCTGTTCCGGCCGCACCGCGACCTGCACGGCCCGTGCACCGCAGGCACCGAACACGCCATGATAGGTCACGTACATGGGTTCGGCGACGATCACCTCGTCGCCGGGTTCGAACAGGCACTGGAAGGTCGCAAACAGACCGCACTGTGCCCCTGCGGTCACCACCACCTGCACCGGATCGAGGGGCAGTTGGCTATGGCGCACCACCGCCTCACGCAGGGCGAGGCTGCCGCGCACATCGCTGTAATGGGTGTCGCCGCGGCGCAGGCTGGCCACGGCGGCCTCGACCACCGGGGCCGGAGTGTCGAAATCGGGGTCGCCCACCGACAGCAGCATAATCTCGCGCCCCTGTCGGCGCTGCTCCAGGGCCTGGTAGTGAATGTCCCAGGCGGCGACTGCATGGCCGGCAATACGTTGGGTGAGCGTGGAATAACGCATGACTGTCTCCCTGTCTGCCGGCCGGCACCGTTGGTCCGAAAAGCGCTGCAGATAAACATAGCAGAGCAACCCTCGCTGCCAGCCGTCCACCCACGGGGAAAACGTTTGCCCAGCCAACGAGCACCCACCGTTCATCGTGACAGGACTGTGACCGCCGTCATGCATTAGTACATCTGCCATATTTTCCGGCGAACACTGCCATGGCAGGTGCTATGGTTAGAGTCCCGACGGCCAGGACGGCCACAGTATTACCGCTACGCAATCACCGCGTTCAGGATACGAACAAGGAGGCTGGCATGAACAAGATGACGTTCCCCAACGCCTGCCAGGTGATGCGCTGGCATTTCCATCCGCTGGGTTTCGAGGCCAGCATGGATGCCCCGCGCAGCATGGTCGCCCGGCTGTTCGACCGAGCCACTGGCGAAACCCTTCTGGCGATCGCCGGCATTCCCTGCGCCACCATCATGCCCGCCGCCGATGTCGAGCGGATCATCGAGGCGGTGGAGGCCGAGATGGAAACCTTCGACCTGCTGGCCGGCCCCATGCGCAGCGCTGTCTAAATTGCCTGTTCCTGACGCGCTTTCAACGCCTGCAACCCCTTCATGAACTGCTCGGGCGGCACCGGCTGGCCAAGCAGGTAGCCCTGCAGCGAGTCGCAACCCAGGCGGGTCAGGAAGTCCTGTTGGCGGTCGGTCTCCACGCCTTCGGCGACAATCCGCAAGCCCAGTGCCTGGCCCAGGGCGACGATGGCCGAGACGATCGCCGCATCGTCGCTGTCCTGCTCCAGGTCACGCACGAAGCCGCGGTCGATCTTCAGCTCGTTGGCCGGCAGGCGCTTGAGGTACATCAGGCTGGAGTAGCCGGTGCCGAAATCGTCGATGGACAAATCCACGCCCATGTCCGACAGGCGCTGCAGCACATGCAGGCTGGCGTCGGCATCGCGCATGGCGGTGGTTTCGGTGATTTCCAGGGTCAGGCGGTTGGCCGGCAGGCCATTATCACTCAACGCCTGGGCCACGTTGTCGACCAGTCCGGCATGGCAGAACTGAATGGCCGACAGGTTGACCGCGATACGCCAGTCGTCGTTGCCCTCATCCAGCCACTGGCGCATCTGCCGACAGGCTTCGCCCAGTACCCACTCGCCGATCGGAATGATCAACCCGGTCTTCTCGGCCAGGCCGATGAAACGGTCCGGCAGCATCAGGCCATGTAGCGGGTGCTCCCAGCGCAGCAGGGCCTCGGCGCCGATGGGCTGGCGCTGCACGGCGTCGAACTTGGGCTGGTAGTGCAGGCGGAACTGCTGGTGCTCCAGGGCCGTGCGCAGATCCTGCAGCAATTGCAGTTGCTGGCGCGCGTTGCTGTTCATCGAGGCGTCGAAGAAGCTGTAGCCGTTCTTGCCGGCGCTCTTGGCGTGGTACATGGCCGCGTCGGCGTTGCGCAGCAGCTCGTGCTGGTCCAGGCCGTTGCCCGGGTACAACACGATGCCCAGGCTTGCCGACAGTTGCAGGTCGTGCTCGGCCACGCGGAACGGCCTGGCCATCAGGTTGACCTGCTTGACTGCGACGTTCATGGCGTCGTCCGGCTCTTCCAGCTCCACCAGCAGCACGAACTCGTCGCCGCCGATCCGCGCCAGGGTGTCCTGGCTGTGCAGATGGCCGCGCAGGCGCGCCGCCACGGCCTTGAGCAGCAGGTCGCCGACATGGTGGCCGAAGGCGTCGTTGACCGGTTTGAAACCGTCCAGGTCGATGAACATCAGGGCGAAGCAGCCGCCCTGCTCCGCCACCCGGCCCATGGCCTGGTCGATACGGTCGGCCAGCAGCGTGCGGTTGGGCAACCCGGTCAGGGTGTCGTGCAGGGCCAGTTGGGTCAGCTCCTGGTTGGCCAGGGTCAGCGAGCGTGCCAGCTCCGCCGTGCGCGCTTCCAGGCGGGCGTCCAGCACCGAGGTGAGCAGGGCCACCGCCAGCACCGCCAGGGTGGTGATCAATACCAGGTAGTCCAGGCCGTCGCCGGCCAGGCCCGTGGCCAACGCGCCACAGAAGCTGCCCGCCGGGAAGTTGGCCGCGGCCATGCCGGTGTAGTGCATGCCGACGATGGCGATGCCCATCACCACTGCCGCGACGCCGCGGATCTGGCGCACATAGGGCGTGTGCTGGCGCAGGCGGAAGGCAATCCACAGCGCCGCCGCCGACGCCCCCACCGCGATGGCCAGCGACGCGCCGAACAGCGTCGGGTCGTAGTCGATACCCGGCTGCATGCGCAGCGCGGCCATGCCCATGTAGTGCATGCAGGCGATGCCGGTGCCCATGATCAAGGCGCCGAACGCCAGCTGCAACCACGGCAGCTTCGGCTGGCTCACCAGCCACAGGGCAAAGCCCGAGGAGGCCACCGCGATCAGCAGCGACAAGGCCGTCAGGGCGGTGTCATAGCCCAGCTCGATCGGCAGGCTGAACGCCAGCATGCCGATGAAATGCATCGACCAGATGCCGATGCCCATGGCGAACGCCCCGCCACCCATCCACAGGTACACCGCCCGCCCCTTGGCCGTGGCGATGCGCCCGGTAAGGTCCAGGGCCGTATAGGAGGCAAGGATGGCCACGCACAGCGAAATCAACACCAGCGAGGAGGAGTAACTACCGATCAGCATTCGCACTTCCAGGAACAGGCCGAAGGACGGCCCGGGAAAAGCCGATAATTGTACTCAAGCTTTGGCGAAACGCACGGGGTTTTCGCGGGTCTGAGTGGATCCAATGATTGACCGGAGGCGCCGCAGGGACTGGGCTAGAGCGCATTGCCCAGTAATTGAAGGCATATTGCCATTGGTCGTCTCGGACCTCATCGCGGGGCAAGCCCGCTCCCACGCTGTGAAACATGCCTGAATGACCTGGAAGATGGCGTGGGAGCGGGCTTGCCCCGCGATAGCGTCATGACGAAACCCAAGCCAGGCGAAGCGACTCCAGCTAATCTGAACAGGCCAACACCCTGAAACCACGCCGCCCCAGGAGCTCGCCATGGCCACCCGCCCCAGGCAGGCAGTGCTGCTCGCCCTGCTTGCCCTCGCACTGTCGCTGACTGCCGGCTGTTCTAGCAAACACACCACCACCCGCTACGCAGCACAAGGCTCCGCTTGCTATGCCAAGGCCCTGCCCAGCAGCGGCGAGGGTGGCCTGGCCTTCGGCCCTACCCTCGCCATGGCCAGCAAGAAGTCGCTGGCCAGCTGCGTGCGCTACGCCGGCAGGTCGGGCGGCACGCCGCACACCTGCCAGGTCGTCGTGGCCAAGTGCAAGGGCTGAGCTAGCCCAGCGCCTCCTCGATCAGCGCGGCGACTTCCTTGGCCCGCGAGGCCAGCGATGCATGACTGGCATCCAGGGTGATGACCTTGCGCGCCTTCAACCGCGCCGACATCATCTGCTGGTTGGCCGGCGCGATCATGTGATCCTGGCTGGAGACCTGGTACCACGACGGTTTGTGCTTCCACGCCGGATCAACGATGGTGTCGCCAAAGGTGCTCGCCAGCGGCGCCTTCTGCGTCACTGCCATGACCAGCGCCTCATCCGCCGACAGGTCCTGGCAGAAACTCTCGTGGAATTTGTCGGGTTTGATCCACAGGTAGCCGTCGCTGTCCGGCGCCAGGTTCGCTGCCGCCAGCGGTGGATGCTGCTGGGTCAATCCGCCCGGGCTTTCACCCGCATCGGGTGCGAAGGCCGCAATGTAGACCAGCCCCGTTACATTGGCCTGGTTGCCCGCCTGGGTAATCACCGCTCCGCCATAGGAGTGGCCGACCAGCAGCACCGGCCCGTCCACCTGCGCCACCATCTTGCGCGTGCGCTCGGCGTCATCCGCCAGTGAGGTCAGCGGCAGCTCCACGGCGCGGACTTGCGTGATGCCCTTGCGCGCCAGCTCGACGATCACCTTGCCCCAATGGGCGGCACCGCCCCAGAAACCGTGTACCAATACGACCGTTGGCTTGCTCATGGATGAACACCTTCGCTAGGGAAACAGGGATGTGATTCGCCGCAACAGCATAGGCCATAGGCTGGCGCGCCTTAGATCAAAGGCACTGGACGGCACTCGCGCAAATGACGCAAAACCTATTGGCCGGTCTGCTGGCGTTGCCAGCGTTGCAGGTTTTCTGCCACCAGTTGCTCGGGCAACGGGCCTGCAACCAGCGCCTTCATCTTGCGCGCCAACTGCTCGCGCAGCGCCGGCTTGTTGCAGCCGGACTTGTGCGACAACGCCAGGTACAACCCTTCGCTGGAGACTGGCGGTTCGAGCACCTCAAGCGCCTGCTCCTTGCCCAGCGTGCGAGCCAGGGCCAGCCCGGGATAGTGCTCGAAGATCACATAGTCGCTGCGCTTGAGCAGCAGCTTCTGGAAGGCCTGAGTGACACTGGGCACGGCCTCGAGGTTGAGTTGCGCCCTTGCGTAGTCGTCGAAGGCCTGGCCGTGGCTGTTGTTGACCAGCGTCCCGCCGCGCCGGCCCTTGAGGTCGGACCAGTCGCTGTAGGCGAAGCCCTCGCCCTTGCGCACCCAGACCACACTGGAGTTGAACAGGAATGGCGGATTGACGAAATCCACCAGCAGTTCCCGCGCCTGGGTGTGGAAATACCCGGCAAGCATGTCGACGCGCCCGCTGCTCACCTCTTCCTGGGCCCTCGACCAGGGCCCGACATACACCACGTCCACCACCAGACCGAGCTCCTTGGCCACCTGCTTGAGCAGGTCGGCATTGGCGCCGATCAGGCGCTCGGGGTCCTGCGGGTCCCGCCAGAGGTAAGGGGGATACTCCGGATTGCCGGTGGCGGTGAGGTGCTGGCAGGCGTCAGCGGCGACGCTGATCTTGGGCACCATCGCCAGGGCGAACGACAACATCACAGACACGCCCAGACAACGTCCGTTCATTGCGTTCCTCGTACTATGGATTACGCCACTGACAACGTGGCCTTACACAGTGTGCACGAGAAATGGCCGAACGCCACGTGCGCTGTCGCGATCCGTGCTGCGGTACGTCGTCACGCCAGGTGCTGAACGTGCCGGGCTGTCTCAGCCGGCCGCTCGCGGCATCAGGTCGTAGGGGTGCTTCCAGCCCGGAATTGCCTGGATACGCGCCTTCCAGGCTTCGATATGGCGGAACTCCTCCAGCGCCAACCCCGTGTCTTCAGGCATGTACACATATCCCGCCAGGGACAGGTCGGCAATGGTCAGCCGCCCACCCACCATGAACGGCGTGTTTGCCAGGTGCGCATCGACGATCTGGTAGGCCGCCTTGGCCCGCTCGCGCAAGAAGCGGGTGACATCCGACTCGCCCATGCTCTTCAGGCAATAGATGAAACGCAAGGCCGCGTAGTAGCTGGTGAACTTGTGGTTGTCGAACAGCATCCAGCGCCAGATCTCGCGCTTCTCATGATCGTCACGCGGGCCGAAGCGGCCGGTGCGCTCGGCCAGGTAGTCGAGGATCAGCGCCGACTGGGTGAGCTTCTCCCCGGCGTGCTCCAGCACGGGCACCTCGCCCTGTTCATTGACCGCATCACGCCAGTCCTGGCCACGGGTCTGGCCGTGGAAGAAATCGACGAACTCCGGCGCCCAGTCCTGGCCGGTGAGTTCCAGCATCAATGCGACCTTGTAGGCGTTGCCGGATTCGGCAAAGCAGTGGAGCGTGTATTCGGCCATGGGCATTCGGTTCCGTTGATTGAGTATCGCTAGCGAGTCATCACCAGCACTTGCCCTTCGAATCGTAGTGACAGATTTCCTAACCACCAGAATTTTTGGATCGGCTGCTTGAGCGGCTGCCCCCGCGGAAGGTGGTGTCCTGGCCGCCGAGGGCGTTGGGCCTGCTCCTGGAACTGCGGCCATCGTTGTAGGTGGTGTCCTGGCCGCCAATGTTATTGGGCCGGCTTCTGGAACTAAGGCCATTATTGTAGGTGGTGTTTTGGCCGCCAATGTTATTGGGCCTGCTCCTGGAACTAAGGCCGTCGCTGTAGGTGGTGTCCTGGCCGCCAATGTTATTGGGCCTGCTCCTGGAGCTGCGGCCATCGCTGTAGGTGACATCCTCACCGCCAATGTTATTGGGCCGGCTTCTGGAGGTGGTGCCGTCACTGTAACGGCAATTCTGACCGCCAATGTTATTGGGCTGGCATGTGTCGGCCAGGGCCAGCGGTGAAACAAAAATCAAAGTGGCCAACAGCGCAAACTTGAACTTCATGAATCTTCCTTGAACCGATCTACCGAGAAGGTGCCTGAACAATACAATGGCCGCATGCCATTAGCGAGTGCGCCATTCGACCGCCTGTGGAACTCCCTGCGCCCCTTCACGCTCTTAACATCATGCAGTAACTCCCTTGGGCATTACCTTTCCGGAGGACTCGCCATGCGCCATTTACTGCTCGTTCCCTCACTGCTGCTCCTGCTCCCCGCCAGTGCCGCCCTGGCCCGCGTCGATGCCGGGGATGTCGCCACCTCGGCGGGGATCTCCGCATCGCTGTACTCGACCTTCAAGGACGACAAACGGATCATTCCGGCCCGTGACGAACTGTCGGCCTTCGTCGCCAGTGGTGGTGCCATTCGCGGGGCTTACCTGGAGTCGGCGCTGGCCCATGTACGCCAGGCCAATCCCGGGCTGCAGGCCAGTGACGAGGAACTGGCCCGGGCGCTACTGTCGCAGGATGACGGCTTGGCGGATCACTGAGCGCAAGAAACCCGGGGCCGCCCATGCGGCCCCTGCCTGCTCAACGCGCCCGGTTGGTAACCCCGAACGGGATGTGCACTGACGGCGCCACGGTGCTGGTGCTCTTCAGATGCCCCGACTGGTCGTCGAAGAAGATGTGCGGCTTGAGCACCTGCAGCACCCGCCGTTTCTCGATGCCCCCGAGGAAGAATGCATCGTTGGCCATCACCCCCCAGCTTTTCAGGGTGTTGAGCGCTCGTTCATGGGAGGGCGCGTTGCGCGCCGTGACAATCGATACCCGCAGGCGGTTCTCGTAGCCCGGATGGGTCAGCTTGTGCTGTTCCTCGGCCGCCTGGATGCGGGCGATGCGCACGAAGAACTCCTTGAGCGGGCCAGGGTTGTGCGGCTGGGTGACGTTGATCACCTCATGGGCGTGAAAGCTGTCCAGCCCGCCTGACTGCATCACCGCCTCCGACTCGTCCCCGGCCAGCACGCCGTCGAAGTCAAAGGCGATGCGCAGGTTGTCGTCGCTTTCGTCGTCATCGAACTTCGAATCCAGCACCTGCCCTGCCGGATAACCGGCCTTGATCGCGGCATCGACGTGCTGCTTGTCAGCGGAGAGGAACAGGGCGATGTTCAGCGCCGGGATGTACTCGTACGGCGAGCGGCCCTGGGTGAAGATCGCCCGGGTCATGTTCAGGCCGTAATGGCCGATGGTCTTCATCACCCGCATGCCGGTGTCCGGGTCGTTCTGCGACAACAGCACCACCTCCACCAGCGGGTCCTCGGGATCGCCGCGCAGGTCGTTGAGGGCCAGCAGGCGCTTGATGAAGGGATAGGCAATGCCTTTTCCCAACGGCACGTCCAGGTGCTGCTCCTGGTATTTGCGGTACTGTGCCTCGCCCTCTCGACGGAACACCGCGTCCGATTCACTGAGGTCAAACACCGCACTGGAGGCGACACCGATGACCAGCCGATCATCCAGTTCGAAGGCCATGGGGCTTTCCTTGTATTGATAACGTTGTACGCGATGCCGCTCAGCCTTCGCTGCGGCCCTGCAGCCGCGAGGTCCAGTCTTCGACCTGATGTTGCTCCAGGCGCTTCTCCAGGGTCCGGCGCCAGTTCGGCACCAGCGGCAGCACCAGGCACTCGCGCAAGAGGTCGGGTTCCAGGCGCTTGTCGAACAGCACCGCCGAAAGCCGCGCCACCGACCATTCGCCGTGCGGGCGCTCGACCAGTTGCAGGGCATCGCCGGCCTCGATCACGCCCTCCTCCAGCACCCGGTAGTACCAACCGGTTCGCCCGCTCTGTTGCACCCGCAACGCCATCTGCGCCACGTCGAAGCGGTCGTTGAGCTTCCAGCACGGCATGCGCCCCTGGGAGATTTCCAGCAACGCCGTGCCGACGCGGATCCGGTCGCCCAGGCAGACATCGGCCTCGCGCCAGCCGGTGCTGCTGAAGTTTTCGCCGAAGGCGCCGGGCCGGTCCAGCAAGGGATGCTCGCCCAGTTCGGCAGTCCAGTCGGGATAGTGATCGCGGGGGTAATGGTGGATGGCTTTCTCGACACCACCGTGTACCCGCAGATCACCCTGTTCGTCGCCGGCGATACCGAGGAAGGTCACTGCCAGAGGCCCTTGGCGAGGCTGCTTGTCGATGGCGCTGTGCGAACCCGGGCGGGTAAACGGCCGGGCGCAGCCGGTGAGCAGGCTGTCGAGGCGCGGGCTGGGCAAGTTCATGCGGCGGTCTCGTTGAAAGATCCGCCAGAGCTTACACCAGAGCGCCTGAGGGCCCAACCGCATTACCTGTGGGAGAAACTGTCTTGCTGAGTTTTTTCAACTGACGCGATCTCTGTAGGAGCGGCCTTGTGCCGCGAAAGGGCTGCGAAGCAGCCCCAGGATTTCAGCGTTCTTGCAAAGATCGCCGGGGCCGCTTTGCGACCCTTTCCGGCCGGTCCGGCGCCCCGGCAAGGCCGCTCCTACAGGTTGGAGTAGCACCTGTGGGAGCTGGCCGCGCAATCATAGACCGTTACTTGCCCCGCGCCTTGTTGTAGATGGTCTTGGCGCGGTCGGCCGAGGCTTGGCACTTGGCCATGTCGCCTTTGTCCCGGGCGTCCTTGGCCTCCTTGAGCAGCTCGTGATAGTCATGGGCCATGCCGCCATGCAGTGCCTGGCCATCGGTCTTGCTGATGTACTCCAGATCATTGATCTTGGCATCGCAATTGGTCGCCGGACCATCCTCGGCTTGGGCGGCGAAACTCAGTACGCAGGTGATCGCTAGCAGTGTCATGGATTTCATGGCGTGTTCTCCTGGGAAATCGACGCAGAACAGAGCTTAGTCCGCCCGTGCATGCCCGACGGTGCTTCAGCCCAACGGTCGTGCAACCTCGCCGATCAGGAAGTCGATGAACACCCGCACCTTCAACGGCATGTAACGGGCCTGCGGATACACCAGCATGAACGGCCGCGACGTCCCGCCATGCCCGGCCAGCACCTCCACCAGTTCGCCACTGTCCAGCGCATCCTGCACGGTAAAGCGGTACGCCTGCATCAGGCCGCCCCCATGGCGCACCAGGGTCGTGGTGGCGAGGAAATCGCCCAGGCAAGTCAGCGCACCCTGGGTCTCGAGCTCGACCAGCAGCCCGTCACGGCAAAAGCTCCAGGGCGGACGCCTGCCGCTGCTGGGCAGCTCGAACTGGATGCACTCATGCCCGGCCAGGTCCTCCAGGGCCTGTGGCGTACCAGCCCGGGCCAGGTAGCCGGGGGTGGCGACCACCACCAGCTCGGCGTCCTCCAGGCGCCGGGCCACCAACCGCGAATCGGCGGGCGCGCGGCCACGGATCGCCAGGTCGAAGTGTTCCTCGGCGAAATCGACGTTGCGATTGCTGACATGCACATCCACCTGCACCCCTGGATAGCGCTGGCGAAAACGCGGCAGCAGTGGCAACAGGCGGTGATGGGCATAGGGCGTAGGTGCGCTGATGCGCAGACGGCCAGCGGGCTCGAGCTGGCCACCGGTGACTTGGCGCTCGGCCTCGACCAACTGCCCCAGTGCCTGGCGGCAGTGCAGGTAATAGGCCTGGCCGGCCTCGCTCAGGCGCATCTGCCGGGTGGTGCGCACGAACAGGCGCACGCCCAGACGCTCCTCCAGGCGCGCCACCGAGCGGCTCACCGCCGCGGGGGTGACCCCTGCCAGGGTGGCCGCCTCGGTAAAGCTGCCGGCATCGGCGGCAAGGCAGAACAACTCCAGGCTGCCCAGTTGCAGGTCATCGAAATGGCGGGTCATGGCGGGCTCTATTAATTACATGATGTATCGATTGAAATGCCCTGCGCCTCATTTTTCAAGCCGAGATTGCAACTTAAAGTGGCTCCACACCCAAGCAACGGCTCGCATTACCGGAGAGTTTCCCATGAGCAACGCAAGAACCGTCATCATCACCGGCGCCTCCAGCGGCCTGGGCTTCGCCCTGGCCCAGGCCTACCTCAAGCGTGGCGATAACGTGGTCGGCAACGCCCGCACCCAGGCTCGCCTGGACGAAGCCGCAGCGCGCCTGGGAAATCCCGCCGCCTTTATCGGCGTGGCGGGCGACATCGCCGAAAAAGCCACCGCCGAGCGGCTATTCGCCGCCGCCCAGAAAGCCTTTGGCCGGGTTGATATCCTGGTCAACAACGCCGGCATCTTCATTCCAAAGCCCGTGACCGACTACACCGAGGCCGACGTCGATGCGCTGGTCGGCACCAACCTCAAAGGTTTCTTCTACCCCGCCCAGGCAGCAGCCCGGGTCATGAAGGCCCAGGGCCACGGTCATATCGTCGCCATCACCGCCTCGGTGGCCCTGCAACCGGACACCCGCGTCCCGGCGCTGCTGCCGGTGCTGGTCAAGGGCGGGCTGAACCAGGCGGTCAAGGGCCTGGCCCTGGAGCTGGCAGCGAGCGGCGTGCAGGTCAACGCCGTGGCCCCGGGTATCATCGACACGCCGCTGCACAGCGGCCATGCCGAAGGGCTCGGCGCGCTGTCGCCAAGCGGTCGCACCGGCAAGCCCGAGGATGTGGTGGACGCCGTGCTGTACCTGACCGATGCCCGTTTCGTCAGCGGCGTCATCCTCCCCGTCGACGGTGGCAGCACCGCCGGTACCTGGCACTGAACCTGGAGCGACGCACATGCCTTATGTCCATATCCGCGTGACCGATGAAGGCGTCACGGCCGAACACAAGCGTCAACTGATCGAAGGCACCACCCGCCTGCTGGAAAAGGTCCTGAACAAGCCGCCGGCGAGCACTTTCGTGGTGATCGAGGAAGTGCCCACCGACAACTGGGGCGTCGGTGGCGAATCGGTGACCTCATTGAGAGCACGCGAACGGCGATAAAAGCAACCACCGGCCTGGAAAACTGGCCGGTTCGCATGCGCCTAGCGCAACAGCGTCTGGATCTGCTCGTGGAGCGTGTCGAGGTCGAAAGGCTTGGCCAGGATCGGCGCCTTGCGCGCGATCGGGCTGCCCGACTCGACGATCTCGGCCGGGTAGCCACTGATGAAGATCACCTTCAGGTCCGGGCGCAGCTTCACAGCAGGCTCGGCGATTTCCACCCCGGAAATCCCGCCTGGCAGGCGGAAATCGGTGACCATCAGGTCCAGGTGCGGCTTGCTCGCCAGGATCGCGAACGCCTCCTCGCCGTCCTCGGCCACCAGCACGTGGTAGCCCTCGCCGGCCAGGTAATCGCGCAGGATCATGCGGATCGCCGGTTCATCCTCGACCACCAGTACCACGTCTTGTGCATCTTCACTCATGACAACGCCTTCGCATTCAACAGGTTAGCCATCAGACCCCAGCACTACGCAGAGGTTGCGCGGGCCGGGTCACAATGTTGCGACTGTGCCGACAGCGGCAGATACACGGTGAAGGTCGAGCCGATGCCGGCCTGGCTGTCGACCTGGATCCGCCCGCCATGGGCCAGGACGATCTGCTCGGAGATGTACAGGCCCAGGCCCAGCCCGCCCGTGGCCTGCTGCGCGGCGACGCGCTCGAATTGCTGGAAGATCCGCTGCAGGTGTTGCGCATCGATACCGATGCCATGGTCCTGCACCTGCACGCAGGCCATCTCGCCCGCTTCGAACACCCGCACCTGGACCGGTTTGCGCTCACCATAGCGCAAGGCATTGGACAACAGGTTGGCCACCACTTGTTCAATGCGGAACTCGTCCCAGTCGCCCTGCAAGGGGTCGCAGCGCTGCAGTTCGAGCGGCGTGTCCACGGCGCCGGCCTGGGTGGCGAAGTTCTCCACCAGGCCCCGCACCAGTTGCCCAAGGTCGAAGGTCCGCGGGCGGATCGACAGCTTGCCGGTACGGATCCGCGATACATCGAGCATGTCCTCGACCAGGCGGATCAGGCTGTTGATCTGGCGCTCGTCGCGCTCGACCATGGCCTTGAGCTTGTCCTCGCTGAACGCCGCCAGGTTGCCGCGGGACAGGTGCAGGCGGCGCAGCTGGGTTTCCAGGATCAGCCCGTTGAGCGGCGTGCGCACCTCATGGGAGACAATCGACATGAAGTCGTCACGCATGCGCACCGCGTGCTCCAGCTCGCCCCGCGCCACCTGCAACTGGGCCAGCAGCAGCTCTTGCTCCTGGCGGCTCTGCTCCAGGGCCTGCAACTGTCGGTCGAGGGCCTTGCGCTGGCGGAACAGATCGACGAACACCGACACCTTGCTCTTCACCGCCAGGGTTTCCAGCGGCTTGTGCAGGAAGTCCACGGCGCCGCTCTCGTAGCCCTTGAAGGCGTAGTTCATTTCGCGCCCGGCGGCGCTGACGAAGACGATGGGGATGCTGCGGGTCTTTTCCGTGCCGCGCATCAGCTCGGCCAGCTCGAAGCCGTTCATGCCCGGCATCTGTACATCGAGAATGGCCAGGGCGAACTCGTGCTCGAGCAGCAGCGACAACGCCTGCTCGGCGGACTGCGCCTGGTGCACCTCGCGGTCCTCGCCCTGGATCAGGGCGTCGAGGGCCAGCAGGTTCTCCGGCAGGTCGTCGACGATCAGCAGTTTCGCGGTAATGTGGCTTAGCATGCGCTGGGTTCCAGGGTAGCGAGCAACTGCCCGATACCGCCAAGGGAAAGAATATGGTCAGGGTCGTGCAGGGCCAGGGCGGCCTCCGGCATCAACGCCACCTGTGCGTCGCGGGGGTCCTGGACAACCGTCCGGCCACCGCTTTGTCTGATGCGCAACAGCCCCCGGGCGCCGTCTTCGTTGGCGCCGGTGAGCAGCACGCCGAGCAGGCCCGGGCCATAGGCATCGGCGGCCGACTCGAAGAGAAAATCGATTGCCGGGCGCGAGAAATGCACCGGCGCTTCCTGGCTGAGCGAGAAGCTGAGGTCGCGCTCGACCGACAAGTGATAGCCCGGCCCCGCCACGTAGATCAGCCCAGGCTCGATCCGCGCCTTGTCGAAGGCTTCGCGCACCGGCCGGCGCAGGCGCCGCTGCAGCACCTCGGCGAGCTGGCTGTGGCGGTCGTCCGGCAGGTGCAGCAGGCACAACACCGGGATGGCGAAGTCCGCCGGTAGCGCGCCAAGCACGCTGAACAGCGCCGTGACGCCGCCCGCCGAGGCGCCGATGACGATCGCGCGCACGCCGTTCATGTCTTGCGGTAGATCCGCTCGGGCCGCACCAGCGGCTCGAAGCCTTCGCTGTAGGCCGAGAAGTCCACCGACTCCTTGCTACCCAGCACCAGGAAGCCGCGGTGGCACAGCGACTCGTGGAACAGGCCCAGGGCGCGGTCCTGCAGGTCCTTGTTGAAGTAGATCAGCACGTTGCGGCACGACACCAGCTGGGTCTCGGAGAACACGCTGTCGGTGGCCAGGCTGTGGTCGGCGAAGGTCACGTTGTCGCGCAGGCTTGAGTCCATGATGGCGTTACCGTAGGCGGCGGTGTAGTACTCGGAGAAATCTCGCCGGCCACCGGCCTTGCGGTAGTTCTCCTCGTACTCGCGCATGCTCTGCATCGAGTAGATGCCCTGTTTGGCGCGCTCCAGCGAATGCGGGTTGATGTCGGTGGCGTAGAGGATGGTGCGCTCCAGCAGGCCTTCCTCGCGCAGCAGGATGGCCATGGAGTATACCTCCTCGCCGGTGCTGCAGCCGGCGATCCAGAGCTTCAGCGACGGCCAGGTGCGCAGCAGCGGCACCACTTCGTTGCGCAGCGCGAGGAAATGCCCGGGGTCGCGGAACATCTCGCTGACCGGGATCGTCAGGTACTGCAGCAGCTCGAGGAACATGCCCGGGTCGTGCAGCACCCGCTCCTGCAGCGCCGACACCGTGCGGCAGTCGAACTGACGCACGGCGTGGAGGATCCGGCGCTTGATCGAGGCGCCGGAGTAATCGCGAAAATCGTAGCTGTACTTGAGGTAGATCGCCTCGATCAGCAGCCGGATCTCGATATCGGTGTTGCGTTCACTGGTCAAGATTTCAGATTCGCTCCAATTGCGGCAGCCAGACCCGGATCAGCGAGAACAGGCGGTCCAGGTCGATCGGTTTGGCCAGGTAGTCGTTGGCCCCGGCCTGCAGGCAGCGCTGCTGGTCATCCTTCATCGCCTTGGCGGTCACGGCGATGATCGGCAGCTTGCGCCAGCGCGGCTGCTGACGGATCAGGCGGGTGGCCTCGTAGCCGTCCATCTCCGGCATCATCACGTCCATCAGCACCAGGTCGATGTCATCGTTGGCCTCCAGGCACTCGATGGCTTCGCGCCCGTTGCGGCCGATCTCGACGATGGCGCCCTTGTGCTCCAGGGCGCTGGTCAGGGCAAAGATGTTGCGCACATCGTCGTCCACCAGCAGGACCTTGCGCCCCTCGAACACCTTGTCGCGGCTGCGCGCGGTCTTGAGCATGCGCTGGCGTTCGTTGGACAGCTGCGACTCAACCTTGTGCAGGAACAGCGTGACTTCGTCGAGCAGGCGCTCGGGCGAACGCGCGCCCTTGATGATGATCGAGCGCGAATACTTGAGCAGGTCGGCCTCTTCCTCGCGGGTGAGGTTGCGCCCGGTGTAGACGATCACTGGCGGGAAGCTGCGGATGTCCTCGGCGGTCATGCGCTTGAGCAGCTCGTTGCCGAGCATGTCGGGCAGCTTGAGGTCGATGATCATGCAGTCGTAGATGTTCTCGCGCAGCAGCGCCAGGGCGTCCTGGGCCATGGCCACGGCGGTGATCTGGATATCGTCGTCACCGATCAGGCGGGCGATGCTCTCGCGCTGCAGGTCATCGTCCTCCACCAGCAGGATGTGCTTGAGCTTCTGCGTGAGCTTGGCCTCCAGGCGGCCGAACACCGCCTTGAGCTCCTCGCGGCTGGTGGGTTTGACCGCGTAGCCCACCGCGCCCATGTGCATGGCCGCCTCGACGCGATCTTCCACCGAAATGATGTGCACCGGGATGTGCCGGGTGCCGGCCTGCTCTTTCAGGCGCTGCAGCACGGTGAGCCCGGAATGGTCGGGCAGGCGCATGTCCAGCAGGATGGCGTCGGGCAGGTACTGGGCGGCCAGCTCGAAGCCTTCGTCGGCGGCATGGGCGACCAGGCAGCTGTAGCCCAGCTCGTGGGCCAGGTCGAAGAGGATGCGGGCGAAGTTCGGCTCGTCCTCGATCACCAGGATGCAGCGGTTGGCGAACGGCGCCTGGGCGCGGTCGTCGGCAAAGGCCGGGGCCGGGCGCTCGGTGCGCACCGGCGCCGGTACCGGCGGCGCCGGCGGCAGTTCGTCGACCGCCGGGCGCAGGCTGTGCACCTCTACCTGCTGCGCCGACGGCTCGAAGTGCTCGGGCAGGATCAGGCTGAACACGCTACCCTGCCCCGGGCTGCTGTCAACATTGATCTGCCCGCCCAGCAGGTGCGCCAGGTCGCGGGAAATCGACAGGCCCAGACCGGTGCCGCCGTAGCGGCGGTTACTGGTGCCGTCGACCTGGTGGAAGGCGCCGAAGATCGCCTGCTGCTGGTCGGCGGCAATGCCGATACCGGTGTCGCGCACGGCAAAGACGATGCCCAGGCCGGCCTGGTGGCTGATGCCCAGGCTGACCTGGCCGCGCTCGGTGAACTTGATGGCGTTGGACAGCAGGTTCTTGAGGATCTGCTCCAGGCGCTGGCGGTCGGTGAACAGGCTCGCCGGCAACGGCTGCTCGAGTTTCACCTCGAAGGCCAGGCCCTTGTCCTGGGCCAGCGGCTGGAACATGCCCCGCAGCCCTTCGACCAGGCGCTCCAGCGGCGTGCTCTCGGCGCGCACCTCCAGCTTGCCGGCCTCGACCTTGGCGATGTCGAGGATATCGTTGATCAGGTTCAGCAGGTCGTTGCCGGCCGAGTAGATCGACTCGGCGAACTTGACCTGCTCCTCGCTGAGGTTGCCTTCGGCGTTCTCGGACAAGAGCTTGGCCAGGATCAGCGAGCTGTTGAGCGGCGTGCGCAGCTCATGGGACATGTTGGCGAGGAACTCGGACTTGTACTTGCTCGAACGCTGCAGGTCGTCGGCGCGGGCCTGCAGCTCGACCTGGGCCTGGTTCAGCTCGCTGTTCTTGCGATCCAGGGCCTCGGTGCGCTCGGCCAGCTGTTCGTTGGTCTGCTCCAGTTCCGCCTGCTGGGTCTCCAGGTGGGCCTGGGACTCCTTGAGCACCCGCGATTGCTCCTCGAGCTCTTCGTTGGCGGTCTTGAGCTCTTCCTGCTGCACCTGCAGCTCTTCGTTGAGCTGCTGGGTCTCGGCCAGTACTTCCTGCAGGCGCTGGCGGTAGCGTGCGCTCTCGATGGAGATGCCCAGGTTCTCGGTGATCCGCTCCAGCAGTTCGACGTCGCGCTCCTGCAGCGTGCGCAGGAAGCCCAGCTCCAGTACGCCGTTGACCCGCCCGTCGTCCTGGGACGGCACCAGCACGCCGCTGCGTGGCAGGCCGCGCCCCAGGCCAGAGCTCAGGCGGTAGTAATCCTCGGGCAGTTCGTCCAGGCGCAACAGGCGCCTCTGGATCACCGCTTCGCCCAACAGGCCGGCATGATCGCCCAGACGCGGCTCGCTGCCCTGCTGCTCGGTGTCCAGCCCATAGGTGGCGACCCGCACCAGCTGGCCATGCTCGTCGCGCACGTACAACGCGCCGACCACGCTGCCCAGATAGCCGGCGAAGAAACGCAGGATATTGTCGCCGAGCATGGGCAAGGTCAGCTGCCCCAGCACCTGCTCGGCCAGCTGGGTCTGCCCGGCCCGCAGCCAGGCCTGTTGCTCCAGGCGCTCGGCGGCGCGCTGCTGGGCCTCCAGGTTCGACACATAGCTGGCCGATAGCGCCAGCAGGTCGCGGCGCCCCAGGTAGGCAAGCAAGGCACTCAGGGCGACGATGAACAGCACAAAGGCCGAGATCGCGGTCATGGTGACCGTGCTGACCGTCTCGTTGCGGGTCGTACGCAGTTGCTGCTCGGTGTTGATGAAGGTGTCGAACTCCTTGCGGATCTCGTCGGTCAGGCGCTTGCCGCGGCCACGGCCAATCGACGCCTGCACGTCGCCCTGGCTGCGGCGCTGGCTGATCATCTCGTTACCGAAGGTATTCCACTCGCGCTGCAAGGCCGCGATGCGGTCAATGCGGTCGACCTGCTGGGGGTTGTCCGCGACCATTTCCTTCAAACTGTCCAGGCTGCCGAAAATACGCGGCTTGGCGACCTCATAGGGGTCGAGGAAACGCTCCTCGCCAGTCAGCAGGTAGCCGCGCATGCCGGTTTCCATGTCGATCGACAGCTTGATCGTCTCGTTGGCATTGCCGATCACCCGGTCGGTGTGCTCGACCCACTGCATGGCCGAGAGCAGGTAGTTGATCACCGCGACAAACGCCACGGCGCCCAGGAGCCCTACGCCCAGGGGCAGGCCGACGTTGCGGCTCAGCAGTTTGCGAAAGCTGCGTTGGTCCATCGAGGCTGCTTGAATCATCTGAAAGTGCCCGAGTGAAAAAAGTCCATTGAACAGACTGGCGTCTACATCGTGTAAGGGTTGCCCTGCGCCAGACCGACCGGGGGAATACAGCGAGTCTAACCAGCTTTGGCGGATCTGGCAGGGCATTTAGCCAGTATTTGAAGCCTGTCTGCGGCAATCGTTCCATCTATTTGCCGGTGCCGTTAAGCTTGGGAACTTCTGCCACCGCCTTGCGCACAGAGTAGAGACAATCCACCGAAACAGGATCCGCACAATGCACCTTCTGGTAGTCGAAGACGACGACATCGTACGCATGCTGATAGTCGAAGTGCTCGGCGAACTGGGCTACACCACTATCGAGGCCGACAGCGCCGGCGCGGCCCTGAAGATCATCGAGGATCCCGAGCAGTCCCTGGCACTGTTGATGACCGACGTCGGCCTGCCCGACCTGCGCGGCGAGGAACTGGCCGCCAAGGCCCGCGAGGCCCGGCCACTGCTGCCGGTGCTGTTCGCCAGCGGCTATGCCGAGAGTTTCACCGTGCCCGAGGGCATGCACCTGATCGGCAAGCCGTTCAGCATCGATCAACTGCGCGATAAGGTGCTGGAGATTCTCGGCGCGCCGTCCATGCCTGGCCTGTAGGAGCGGCCTTGTGCCGCGAAAGGGCTGCGAAGCAGCCCCGGCGATTGATGCATCAACGCAGAAGCCCTAGGGCCGCTCCGCGCCCCTTTCGCGGCACAAGGCCGCTCCTACATGCGCCCAGCGAAAGGCACAGGCTGAAATAATTTGAACGTCTTGCGCTTTTAAGCTTCCAACGTTCGAGGTATGCCTCTTTCGCCGGAAAGCCACCATGAAGATGCCCTGCCGCGCACCCTGCGTCCTGCTGGAACTGGACTTTGTCCGCGACACCCTGTTCGGTCGGGTGGCCCAGCGCGCCGAGTGCCAGGTGCAGTTGGCGGCCCTCAGTCTGCAAGGCCGCCCGGCACTGCGCCTGCATATCGAGCCGCCGCTGCCGGGCAAGGTCGAGAAAGCCCACAGCGTCGCCTTCGCCTGGGAAGGACGCAACTATCGCGGCGTGGTCCGCGAGCATGTCAAATGCGGTGACGGTGGCATCAACCTGCTGCTTGAACTTTTATGACCTCAGGCGCTGACCTTGCGCACGGTGGCCGGGGCCTTGCGCTGCGCCTTGACCCTTGCCACCAGGCCCAGCAGGTCATGACAGCTGTTGAGCTCGGCGATCGGCACGCCGGTCACGGTCAGGCAGTCGTCCAGGCTCTGTCCCTGGCCCAGGCGAATGGTGAGGTGTTCGCCGTCCGGGCAGCTCACCTCGCAGCGGTCAGGCAGGCAGGCCTGTTCGATCATCTGCCGCATCTCAAGCATTGAAACGCCAATCAACGACATGGTACGACCCTCTCTGTACTGGATGGCCTGTTGGGTTTGGTACGCCCTCGACTGGCAGGCTGCCAATTGATATTGCCCATGCCCGGGTGCAGGTCCATTCGCCCAGGCAATGACAACGTCGAAGTGCCTCTAGCACCTTAGTGGAAGAAACCGCTGGCATGGCAACGTTCGCTCGCCAGCGCCATGTTGGCGACGGATGGTCAACGCCTACAGGCGTGCCAGTTCCTCGCGACAGAACTCGACGAACAATTGCGCCGGCTTGGTCAGCTGCACACGTTTCAGGTGCGCCGCCGCCAGGCCCGACAGCGCTACAGGCTCGGTGATGTCGAGGGTCACCAGGCGCTGTCCGTCGTAGGTGAATTCGGAATGCGGCCGGGTCACCAGCAGCGAGAAACCGAAACCCTGGCCCACCATGCCCCGGACCATCTCTATCGACGGCGAGCTGAAGACGATGTTCGGCGTCAGCCCCAGCTCGTTGAACAGGCTGACGAAGTAGGTGCGGCTAGGCGCCACGTCAAGCAGGATCATCGGTTCCGGGCACAGGTCGCGCAGCGACACCTGGGTTTGGCCGGCGAAACGGTGCTTTTCCGGCAGCAGCACATAGGGTTTCTGCGCCGGCATCAACGGCTCGGTCTCTATGGTGCCGTCCAGGTCATGGTCGTAGAGGAACGCCAGGTCGAAGGTGCCCGCCGTCAGGCCCTGAATCAGGTCCTGCTGCTCGCCATCGCGCAGGCGGATGTCCACCCCCGGGTAACGCTGGCGAAAACCGGCGATCAGTCGCGGCAGGTACAAAGGCGCCACGGTCTCGAAACAGCCGATGTCGATCTGCCCGGCCACCGTGTCGTTGTCGGCCAGGGCGTTCTGCTCGAACTCATGGGCCATCTGCAGCAGGGCCCGGGTCTTGGCATAGAAGCGCTTGCCGCTGGGCGTCAGCGACACGCCCTGGGCGTGATGGCGGATGAACAGCTGCACACCGAAGCTCTCTTCCAGGCTCTTGATCGCGGTGGAGATAGACGGCTGGGCGATATACAGCTGGCGCGAGGCCTCGGCGACGCTGCCGGCCTCCACCGTGGTGACGAAGTACTTGAGTTGGCGCAAGGTGTAGGAAGCCACGCTGACCTCTCTGGCGCCGGGAGCGGCGCACGGAATTTTTCTGTCAGCTTACCTCGGCTTGGCACCTGTGGGCCGATCGCGCAGGCAAGGATTTACCTTGGGGTTGAGCACAATTTTCCGTTGCGCCGCCCAACCGACCCAGCTCGTCAGACGGCCTGCAGCGGAATGTCCCCACTGGCGCCCTTGCCGTCGCGCCGCTCGCTCATCCAGTCATTGACCTTCTGCCCGAACTCGGCCGGTGCTTTGCGCCCGAAGCGCCGCGCCAGGTCGAGGATGGTTTGCTGGGCCAGCGCCTCCTCCATGCGTTTCTGCGCCCCCAGCATCACCGCATGGATCGCGCAGGTGCCTTCGGTGGCCCAGGCCGGCGCGGCGCCCTCGAACACCGCGCAACGCTCGCGGATCTCCCGGCAGTCGAAGAGCTTCTTCGGCCCGTCGATGGCCGTGACGATATCCAGCACGGTGATCTCGTCGGAAGGCCGCGCCAGACGGAATCCGCCGCGCACGCCTTCGGTCGCCGCCACCAATCCAGCGCGGGCCAGCTTGGTGAAGACCTTGGCCAGGTATTCCTGGGGCACGCCCTGCAACTCGGCCAGGTCGCGTACGCTGGATTCGCGGCTGTCGCCGCGCTCGTCCACCAGGAACAGCAGGCAATGGATGCCGTATTCGACGCCGGCGCTGTAAAGGGACATATCAATCTCCGACTAATTCTGTCGCAAATAGTACGCCCATAATCGGTGGCAGGCAAAGCCGGTCGTCGCCGTGCAAGCATATCAACATCCCCGCAGAAGCCAATAAACACGCTGGATACAGCCGATACACCTGCGTTTGCGAAAGGACGACCCGAAAAAAAACACTTGCCGATTTAAACTACGATCAATACAGTCGTAGTTATTCGACGGGCCGTGAACGCCTCATCGAAGACCTTTTTCCTGTCCTTGCGGAGCATCCACATGACCTCTCGTATCCTGATCATCGGTGCCGGCTTTGCCGGTGTCTGGAGCGCCCTGAGCGCCGCCCGCCTGCTCGACCAGGCACAACGCGGCGACGTGCGCATCAGCGTGCTGGCCCCGCAGCCGCAACTGCGCATCCGTCCACGCTTCTACGAGGCCGACGTCCACACGCTGCAGGCACCGCTGGAGGCGCTGTTCGACGTGGTGGGCGTGGAGTTCATCCCTGGCACCGCCGACAGCATCGACAGCGCTGCCCGCCAGGTCGGCTACCGCGATGCCGATGGCTTGCCGCAGCAGCTCGCCTACGACCGCCTGATCCTCGCCGCCGGCAGCCAGGTGGCCCGCCCTGCCGTGCCGGGCCTGGCCGAGCACAGCTTCGATGTCGACCAGATGGAATCGGCCGTGCGCCTGGAACAGCACCTGCACGGCCTGGCCAGCCTGCCCGCCTCGCCGGCGCGCAACACCGTGGTGGTCTGCGGCGGCGGCTTCACCGGCATCGAGACCGCCACCGAGATGCCGCCGCGCCTGCGCGCCATCCTTGGTGAAGGCCATGCCCGCGTGGTGCTGATCGACCGTGGCGCCAGCGTCGGTGCCGCCCTCGGTGCCGGGATCACCCCGGCCATCGTCGCCGCCAGCGAGCAGGCGGGCGTCGAATGGCTGACCGGCACCTCGGTGGTGGCGGTGGATGCCGGCGGCGTGACCCTGGACAACGGCGAGTACATCGCCAGCAAGACCGTGATCTGGACCGCCGGCGTCAAGGCCAGCCCGTTGACCGCGCAGGTCGCCGGCGAGCGTGACGGCTTCGGTCGCCTGCGGGTCGACGACCACCTCAAGGTGATCGGCCAATCGCACATTTATGCCACCGGCGATGTGGCCTGGGCCGCGGTGGACGAGCTGGGCAACCACGCCCTGATGACCTGCCAGCACGCCATCCCCATGGGTCGCCACAGCGGCAACAACGCCATGGCCGACCTGCTGGGCCAGGCGCCGATAGCGTACCGCCAGCCCAAGTACGTCACCTGCCTGGACCTGGGCGACTGGGGCGCCGCGTACAGCGAAGGCTGGACCCGCGAACTGAAGCTGCAGGGCCAGGAAGGCAAGGACCTCAAGCGCCAGATCAACTCGGTCTGGATCTACCCGCCGGCCGCCGACCGCGCCCAGGCCCTGGCGGCGGCCGACCCGCTGATTCCGATCGTCGAGTGAACGAAAACAACAGGCCCGTCCCGGAAGTGACGGGCCTGTTTGTATGCGTCATTACATTGAACGACTGGTCAATAATAGTGGCGTTATGTCATCATTCAGAAAAAACAACATGAACCGTGAGGATATAACCCCCTTCGCAGTGCATCGAGAGCCTTTCCAGCCGAGCCCGGTCAGTCCGCGCTCTTGACGCCTGCCAGCCACCGTCAAGGAGCGTCGCATGCAGTTACGGAACATGAAGATCGGTATTCGGGCAGCAGGAATGTTCACCCTGCTCGGGATCCTGGTCCTGGCCCTGGGCCTGGTCGCCCTCTACGAAACCCGGCGGATGGACAGCGCCACCGACGAAATCCGTCTCACCTGGATGCCCGCCGTGCTCGCCCTGGGCGAGGTCAGCAGCAACCTGGGCCGGGCCCGCGCCCTGACCCTGCGCAGTGTCCTTGAGGACAGCAGCAGCGCCCGCCATGCCACGCTGGACAAGATCGTCCAGGTCAACCAACAGCTCGAAAACGACCTCAAGGCCTACGAGCGCACCATCTTCGCCGCGGACGACCGCGCCCTGTTCGACACCTTCATGGGCCTGAGCGAACGCTATCACGCACTGCAGCAAGCCATTCGCAGCGCCGCCGGCGATGACCGACTGGACGAGGCCCGACGTCTGGTCAACGGCCCGCTGGCCGAGTACGCCGACAGCATGATGAAGGCCCTGGCCGAACTGATCGACTACAACACCAAGGGCGCCGAGCAAGCCTCGCTGCGCAGCAGCGCGGCCTCCGACGAAGCCTTCAGCCTGATCATCGCCGCCATTGCCGTGATCACCCTGGCGCTGATCGGCATCGCCACCCTCCTCACCCGCAGTATCGTCGTGCCCCTGGCCGACGCCGTTGCCGTGGCCGAGCGGGTCGCCACCGGCGACCTGACCCGCGAAATCGTCGTGCTCGGCCGCGACGAACCGGCCTTGCTGCTGGCCGCTCTGAGCCGCATGCAGCATAGCCTGCGCGACACCCTGCGCAGGATTGCCGCGTCTTCCGACCAGTTGGCCTCGGCCTCCGAGGAGCTGCACACCGTCACCGAGGACACCAGCCGCGGCCTGCACCAGCAGAGCGCCGAGATCGACCAGGCCGCCACGGCGGTCAACCAGATGACCGCCGCCGTCGAAGAGGTAGCGAGCAACGCCGTGAGCACCGCCGACGCCTCCCAGGGCGCCGACCGCACTACCCGCGACGGTCGCGACCAGGTCAACCAGGCGCTGGCCTCGATCCAGCACCTGGTCGATGACGTGACCGGCACCTCCGGGGAAATCGAGCAGCTGGCCAGCCACGCCAACGAGATCAGCCAGGTCTTGGACGTGATCGGTTCGATCGCCGGGCAGACCAACCTGCTGGCCCTCAACGCCGCCATCGAGGCCGCCCGCGCCGGTGAGGCCGGCCGCGGCTTCGCCGTGGTCGCCGACGAGGTGCGTGCCCTGGCCCACCGCACCCAGCAGTCCACCGCGGAGATCGAGCAGATGATCGGCGGCATCCAGACCGGCACCGAGCGTGCGGTCAGCGCCATGCACAGCAGCCAGGGCCGTGCCAACGGCACCCTGGCCGTGGCGCAGTCGGCCGGCCAGGCCCTGGAGCTGATTGCCGAGGCGATCGCCACCATCAACCAGCGCAACCTGGTAATCGCCACCGCCTCCGAACAGCAGGCCCAGGTGGCCCGGGAGGTGGACCGCAACCTGGTGAACATCCGCGACCTGGCGATGCAGACCTCGGCGGGCGCCAACCAGACCAGCGCGGCGGCCCAGGACCTGTCACGCCTGGCGGTGGAGCTGAACGGGATGGTGGCGCAGTTCAAAGTCTGAGCAAGCGCATTACATTGCCGCTCAACCGGGCTACCAGCGGATGACGCCGTCCGCCGGGAGCCCGCCTACGCCGGGACAGGTACCGGCAAATAGGAAAATCCGCCGCAATACGTGCGACCTGGCGACTATCTCCCCGCAGCCCCCGGAATCATGCTCCTGACGTTTGCATTCTGACGTCAAGGAACATCCATGCTGTTGAGAAACATGAAGATCGGTAAACGGGCGACCAGCCTGTTCACGCTGCTGGCCGGCCTGGTCCTGGCCATGGGCCTGGTGGCCTTGTACGAAACCCGGCAGATGAACGATGCCACCAACGAGATCCGCCGCAACTGGCTGCCGGCCGTGATCGCCCTCAACGAGATCGGCGGCACCCTGGCCCAGGAACGCGCCGCCACGCTGCGCGCGGCGCTGGAGGAAGACACCGACGAAAACGCCAGCATCAACCTGCTCAACAGTATCGAGGAAGCGATCCAGCAGGACCTCAAGGATTACGAGAAGACCATCTCCGACGCCCAGGACCGCGGCCTGTTCAATGCCTTCCTGGTGGCGCGCCAGCAATACACCCAGCAACAGCAACAGGTGCTGGCAAACATCGGCGCCGGGCGCATGGCCGAAGCCAGGCGCCTGATCAACGGCCCGCTGATCCAGCGCGCCGACCGCATGATGGACGCCATGGCAACACTGGTGGCCTTCAACTACAAAGGCGCGGAAACGGCCTCGCACCGCAGCGACACGGTCAGCGACCAGGCGTATGCGGTGATCATCACGGCACTGGTGCTGATCGTCCTGGCACTGATCGCCATCGCCACCCTGTTCACCCGCAGCGTCGTCGCGCCGCTGGCCGACGCCGTCATGGTGGCCGAGCGCATCGCCACCGGCGACCTGACCCGCGAGATCACGGTAGTCGGCCACGACGAGCCGGCATTGCTGCTGCACGCCCTGCGCCGCATGCAGCAGAGCCTGCGCGACACCATCGGCAAGATCGCCGCGTCCTCCGACCGCCTGGCCTCGGCCTCCGAAGAGCTGCACAGCGTCACCGAGGACACCAGCCGCGGCCTGCAGCAACAAAGCACCGAGATCGACCAGGCCGCCACTGCGGTCAACCAGATGACCAGCGCCGTCGAGGAAGTGGCGAGCAACGCGGTGAGCACCGCCGAGGCCTCCCAAGGCGCGGACCAGACCACCCGGGACGGCCGTGACCAGGTCAACCAGGCGCTGGCTTCGATCCAGCATCTGGTCGACGATGTCACCGGTACCGCCGGGGAGATCGAACAGCTGGCCAGCAGCGCCAACGAGATTACCCGGGTGCTGGATGTGATCGGCTCGATCGCCGGGCAGACCAACCTGCTGGCCCTCAACGCCGCCATCGAGGCCGCCCGTGCCGGCGAAGCCGGGCGTGGCTTCGCCGTGGTCGCCGACGAGGTGCGGGCGCTGGCCCATCGCACCCAGCAGTCCACCGCCGAGATCGAACAGATGATCGGCGGCATCCAGGTCGGCACCGAGCGCGCGGTCAGCGCCATGCACAGCAGCCAGGGCCGTGCCAGCGGCACCCTGGAGGTGGCGCAATCGGCCGGCCAGGCCCTGGAACTGATTGCCCGGACCATCGCCTCGATCAACCAGCGCAACCTGGTGATCGCCAGCGCTTCGGAACAACAGGCCCAGGTGGCGCGGGAAGTGGACCGCAACCTGATGAACATCCGCGACTTGTCGATGCAGACCACGACCGGGGCCAACCAGACCAGCGCATCGGCCCAGGACCTGTCGCACCTGGCGCTGGAACTCAATGGGCTGGTGGCGCAGTTCAAGGTCTGATTCGGGTCGCCCTGCGCTCCGTTGCCGGCAAGCCCGCTCCCACGCGATTCTTCCAGAGATGCATACCGTGGGCGCGGGCTTGCCCCGCGATGGCGCCCCCCCAGACGACACAAAACCCCTCGCCAAGCGCCGCGTCTCGGTGCACCCTGATGCTCTAACGCACAAGGACCCGCAAAGCACATGGCGAAATGGCTCGACGGCGGCGGCCTCATGGCCGAACGCATCCGCAACCACGACTGGTCGTCGACCACCCTGGGCCCCCTTGCCAGCTGGCCCGATGTGCTCAAGACCACGGTTGCCCTGTGCCTGGCCTCGCGCTTTCCCCAGGCCGTGCTGTGGGGCGACGCGCTGATCACCCTGCACAACGACGCCTTCAGCGAAATCCTCGGCAACAAACCCTCTGCCCTGGGCCGCCCCTTCAGCGCGGTCTGGCAGGAAGCCTGGAGCGATATCCGCCACCTGGCCCAGCGCGCCCTCGACGGCGAAGCCGTATACATCGAAGATTTCCCGCTGATGATCGAGCGCCACGGCAGCCCGGAGCGCGCCTACTTCACCTTCTGCTACAGCCCCATCCGCGACCACGACGGGCAGGTGGTGGGGATGATCGACACGGTTACCGAGACCACCGCCAGCGTGGTGGCCAACCAGCGCCTGAACTTTCTCGACAGTTTGAGCCGGGCGGCGGCCAACGCCATCGATCCTGAACGGGTCATGGCCACCACCACGCGCCTGCTGGGCGAGCACCTGCACCTGTCGAGCTGCGCCTATGCGGTCATGGACCCTGACGAGGACGGTTTCACCATCTGCGGCGACTGGGTCGCGCCAGGTTCGCCGCGCCTGCTTGGCCAGTACCGCCTTGCCGACTTCGGCGATCTGGCCGTCAGCCGCCTGCGCGCCGGACTGGCGCTGGTGATCGAGGACAACCTTGCGCAACTGTCACCCCATGAATCGGCGACCTTCCAGGCCATCGGCATTACCGCCACCATCTGCATGCCCTTGATCAAGGAAGGCCGCCTGACGGCGCTGATGGCCATCCATGACAAGGCGCCCAGGACGTGGACCCGCTACGAGAGGGCCTTGATCGGTGAGGCCACGGAGCGCTGCTGGGCACATATCCAGCGGGTCCAGGCCAATGCCGAGGTGCGCGAGGCGTTGACGGCGCTGGAGGCCCTCAACGCCACCCTCGAGCAACGCGTGGAGGAGCGCACCAGCCAGCTGCTGCACACCGAGGCCGTGCTGCGCCAGGCGCAGAAGCTCGAGGCCATCGGCCAATTGACCGGCGGCGTGGCACACGATTTCAACAACCTGCTGACCATCATCCGCTCCTCCATCCACTTCCTGCAGCGGGCGGACCTCGACGAGACTCGGCGCAGCCGCTACTTCAAGACCGTCTCCGACACCGTCGACCGCGGCGCCAAGCTCACCGGACAACTGCTCGCCTTCGCTCGGCGCCAGGCCCTCAGCCCGCAGGTGTTCGAGGCCGGTCCCAGGCTCGAAGCCATGGCCGAGATGCTCGACACCGCCACCGGCGCCCGCATCCAGGTCGGCCTGGAACTGCCCGACACGCCCTGCCACGTGCACGCCGACCTCGGCCAGCTGGAAACCGCGGTGATCAACCTGATGATCAATGGCCGCGACGCCATGGACGGCATCGCGGGCACGCTGCGTCTGCGCCTGGAGGCCAATCAGCGACTGCCGGCGTTGCGTGGACAGGCGGCGCAGGACGGGCCGTTCGCGGCGATCTCGGTCATCGACAGTGGCGTTGGCATCGCCCCGCACCTGCTGGAGCGCATCTTCGATCCGTTCTTCACCACCAAGGCCGCCGGCCAGGGTACCGGGCTTGGCCTGTCGCAGGTGTTCGGCTTCGTCAAGCAATCCGGTGGCGATGTGCAGGTGCTCAGCGTGCCAGGCCAGGGCACCACCTTCACCCTGTATCTGCCCCAGGTGCCGCAGGCCGATGGCGAAACACCTGACGTGACGGTGCCGCTGGTCCTGCCCGGCGAGCGCAAGCGCATCCTGGTGGTGGAGGACAATCCGGATGTCGGCAGCTTCACCGCGCAGATCCTGCGTGACCATGGCTACCAGATCAGCTGGGCGACCTCGGCCGAGGATGCCCTGGCCCAGATCGCGGCGGCCCGCGGCGGATTCGACGCAGTGTTCTCCGATGTGGTGATGCCGGGCATGGGCGGTCTCGCCCTGGCCAGGGAACTGCGGCGCAGCCAACCGCAACTGCCGGTGATTCTCACCTCCGGCTACAGCGAAGCGATCGCCGAAGGTGGCCACCAGGGCTTCGCGTTCCTGGCCAAGCCCTATTCGGCCGAACAGGTGTGCCAGATGCTGGGGGATGTACTGGCTAGTCGGTGAGTCGTATCAACTCACCATGGCATGGGAGCGGGCTGCATGCTGTTCGAGGTTTCCTCCACAGCGTTCACTTTCGCCTCGCCAATAGCCGCGCCAGACTCTGCCCCAGCTCGTCCTGGCGAAACGGTTTGCGCAGTACCTCGAAGCCATGCAACTCACGCGGCGTCAGGTTGGTGTAACCGGTAATGATCAGCACCGGCAATTGCACCAGCTGCTCGCGCACCTGCTGGGCGAAGCGCACGCCGGTAGTCTCGGCCATGACATGATCGGTCAGCAGCACATCGGGCAGCAGGCCCTTGTCCAGCAACGCCAACGCCTGGGCCGGCCCCTCGGCCTCGGTCACCTCGTAGCCGAGGGCGCGCAGTTGCAGGAGCGTGGCCTGACGCACCAGTGGCTCGTCGTCCACCAGCAGCACGCGGATCTGGCCTTGCGCCCGGGGAACCTCGAGCGGCTTGGCCGCTTCATCAACCACTTCCTGCTCGCTGGCCGGGAGCCACAAGGTCGCTTCGGTGCCCTCACCCACGCGCGAACGAATGCCGAAGCCGCCGCCGGACTGCAGCGCCAGGCCCTGCACCATCGGCAAGCCAAGCCCGGTGCTGCGGCCCACGCCCTTGGTCGAGTAGAACGGCTCGACGCAATGCGCCAGCACCTCCTCGCTCATGCCACAGCCATTGTCGGTGACCCGCAGCCACACCTGTGGCCCTGCCTGCAGACCGGGCGGACCAGGCGTACCGTCGCCGCCAAGACCGGCGCGTATGGTCAACTTCCCGCCCTCGCCCATGGCATCGCGGGCATTGACCACCAGGTTCAGCAAAGCCAGTTCGAGTTGGTGCGGGTCCACCAGCACCCCCGGCAGTGCCGTCTCGACACTGACCTCCATGGCAACGGTCGGGCCCAGCGAGCGAGCGATCAGCTCGCGCATGTCCCCCACCAGTGCCGCCAGCGACACCGTCGTCGGCTTGAGGGTCTGCCGCCGCGCGAAGCTGAGCAGGCGCCCGACCAGATTGCGCGCGCGCTCGGCCGCCTGCAGGCCGCCATCGATGAGGCGCTCGGCGCGCTCCGGTTGCGGATGGCGGCGCAGCAGTTCCAGGGAAGCGATGATCGGTGTCAGCATGTTGTTGAGGTCGTGGGCAATGCCGCCGCTAAGCTGGCCGATCATCTCCATCTTGCGTGCTTCGTGCAGTTGCACCAGTGCGGCCTCGCGCTGGGCAAGCATGTTGGCCACCCGCTCCTCCAGGTTTTCGTTGAGCATGTGCAGGGCGCGCTCGGCACGGGCGTGAGTGACCGCCGCCCAGACCTGCCGGGCGGCCTCTTCCACCAGCAGGCATTCGCTCTCGCCCCAGGCATGGGGTGTATGAAAATGCACCGCGAGCATCGCCTCCAGATGCTCGGCGCGCAGCACCGGCACGTGCAGCGTGGCGCACAGGCCCTTGAACCGGGCCGACGCGCCCTTGCTCGGTTCATAGTTGCGCTGCACGGCCTGGCCGGCCAGCAAGGCCTCACGCAGGGCCGGGTCCAGGGCCGAGTACTGGTTGAAGCCGACCATCGACGGTACTTCGGCGGCCCACTCCTGAGCAACTCGATAGCGTCGGCCATCGCCCAGGTCCTCGCCGAAGCAGACCCGCGCCGCGCCCAGTTCCTCCCCCAGGCGGCGCACCGCATGGGCCTCTATGCGCTCGGCCTCGCCCAGGCCCGGCAAGGCCTGGCGCAACTCCTGGAGAAACGCCTGGCGTTGCTGGAAACGCACCCGCTCGGTGGTGTCGGTGACGATGCACAGCACGCCGCCCACCCCACCGTCGGCCTCGCGCACGGCAGAGTAGGAGACATCGAAATAGGCGGTTTCGCCCGGTCCATGTCGCTCGATATAGAACGGCCGATCCCGGGCCGAGAAGGTCACCCCGGTTTCACGCACTCCGCGCAGCAGCGGCTCGAGGTCGTTCCACAACTCGCTCCAGTGCTCCTGTCCGGGCCGGCCCAGGGCCGCGGGGTGCTTGCTGCCGATGGTCGGCCAGTAGGCATCGTTGTACAACGCGATGTACTGCGGCCCCCAGAACAGCACGATCTGCGCCTGCGCCGGCAGGAGCATGGCCACCACCGACTGCAGCACTGGCGACCAGCCATCCGGCACTCCGAGCGGAGACTGTCGCCAGTCCATCGCCTGCAACAGGCAGCTGACTTCGCCACCGCCGCCCAGGAAACTCGGCAGTGCTTGCAGGTTAACCGTCTTGCTCTCCTGGCGCGCTTTCATGTCTCGGTTTTCCCGGGCACGTTTTCTTTCCTCTGAGGGTAAGAAGTCGCCCGGTGGCAAAACGTTCCATCGGATCGACGCCGACGATCAACGGCGTCCTTCGGCCAGCATGCGCAGCGCCAGCGCCGCCAGCACCGTGCCCATCAGCCAGCGCTGGACTTGCTGCCACACCGGCCTGCCGGCCAGGAACACGGCGATGGAACCGGCCATCAGCGCGATCAGCGCGTTGACCGTGACGCTGATGGCGATCTGCGTGCTGCCCAGCACCAGCGACTGCGCCAGCACGCTGCCGTGGCCGGGCTCGATGAACTGCGGCATCAGCGACAGGTACATGACCGCGATCTTGGGGTTCAGCAGGTTGGTCAGAAACCCCATCATGAACAGCCGCCGCGGGCTGTCGGCCGGCAGGGCGCGGACCTGGAACGGCGAACGCCCGCCCGGGCGCAGCGCCTGCCAGGCCAGGTACAGCAGGTACAGCGCGCCGCCGATGCGCAGGGCGTCGTAGGCGAAAGGCACGGCCATGACCAGCGCGGTGATGCCCAGCGCGGCGCAGAGCATATAGAAGACGAAGCCCAGCGCCACGCCACCCAGCGAGATCAACCCGGCGCCACGCCCCTGGCAGATGGAGCGGGAGATCAGGTAGATCATGTTGGGGCCCGGCGTCAGCACCATGCCCAGGCTGATCAGGGCGAAGGCCAGCAGGTTGGAGGGTTCTGGCATTGCAAGTCCTCTTTGTCGGTAGTGCCATACCTGGCATTTTTGCCAGTTTCACTGGCCAGGGGCGCACGTTAACGTGGATTGGTCATTTCTGAACAGTGGGGACGCCAATGAGCAGTCCAGTGACCAGGCTGTTGGCGAGCGACCTGGCACGCTCGGTGTTGCGAGGGGCAAGCCATGGGTTTGCCTATTCGGCCTATGGATACGATCCGGTTCGCGAGTCGCCTTGTTTACGCCTTGGCTTCAATGGTGTGATGCGTGATCCACAGGCAGCGGTCTACCTACTGGGCAACGGGCATCGTGCCTATAATCCGGTGCTGATGAGGTTTTGCTCACCGGACAAGTTGAGTCCTTTCGTTGATGGGGGCGTCAATTCATACGGATACTGTGCCGGAGACCCTATAAATCATGCAGATCCCAGAGGAGCCTTCAAGCAGGCACTCCAACGCCGTTCTGTCGACTTAGGCCAACTTAGTGACCTGCCCAAGAGCACTCAAGTCGACCGTGTAAGCTCCATTCATCACACTGAAATGGACACACTGCAACTGCGCTACCCAGGTCATTCGGACCTTATCAATCAGGTCACCACGCAGAACGCTCTTTCCAGCGCCCATACTCTGCCCAATTCTGATCGCATCGACGGTACCGTGGCCGGTTTCACCCTACCAAATGTTGGTATTACCTCCGATGATCGGGACCTCTTGGAGGATGTAGTTCGCCAGCTCCACAGAGCAGTAGAGGCGAGCCGTAACTATGTTGCTGCTCCCAACGCAACCAACCAAGCGACGATGCGAGAGCAAATCAACGATTACTCCAAAGGCAAGAAGGTACTGATTGATTATCTGGTGCGCAAAATGGAGCCGGTTCGGGAGATCAGCTGACCCATTTAAAACGTTTGTCATTCGATTACTTGCTTACACTTCAATCCTTGAATCGATCGCTCCGCCCCGGTAACCTTCGCTCGCTGCTGTAAATCCAGCAACCGGGTTTGGTCACCCGCGAACATCAAGGCGCACAAGCGCCCGCTCTGCGATTCAGTTGGCGCTTTTTTTTGTGCCCGGCTGTCTCGTTCTATGGCGGCTGTGCGTGGGGCGCCTCCGTGCGCGCCGGTTTCCTTGATTCCCGGTTGACCAACCCGCGTACAGTCGCCACCCATTCGTTTGGTCACGTCGAGTGGCGGCTCCATTGAATCAAGGAGCGACACAATGACAAAAGGCTTACCTGATCCTCCGTCCCGCGCCACCACGGCGCACTCCAGCTTCGGCAACTGCGAATGCAGCCACCCTTCCCTGTTCGCCGTGCGCGAAGGCGTGGACTTCGAGGATGCGCTGGTGCACCTGTCCACCCTGCTCAAGGGCGCATTCGCCACCAACCTCAAGGCCATGGAGCTGGCGACCGGCACCTGTCCCGACCTGCTGCTGGGCAACGACCACGGGCTGGACGCGGCCAAGGCGGTAGTCGAGGCGTTGCTCGATGGCGTGGAAATGCAGCAGGTGGAAAAGGCGCGCCTGCGTACCGTCTGAAGGGCCCCATCGCGGGGCAAGCCCGCTCCCACGCAGGCAACCACCCCTGTGGGAGCGGGTTTACCCGCGAACACCGGCGCAGCCGGTGCCATAAAACGCATTGCCTTCTTCGCGGGTAAACCCGCTCCCACAGGGTATCCGATGCGCGCTCGAGTATTGTTTCCTGCATCGCATCGCGGTCCCTGTGGGAGCGGGCTTGCCCGCGAACACCGGCGCAGCCGGTGCCATGCGCCAGGGGATCGCCCACGCAAACCGGCAAATCACCCTGTCGCAGATGAAACCCAACCTCAGATACGACGAAAAACTGCACAATTGATAGTCATTCGCCATTAACTCGTTCTCGGAAGCACCCGCCCGGGGGTAGAATGCCGCAAAACCGGGAGCCGCGATGAACCAGGACCGCCACATTCCAAGCGACGAAGATGCCATTACCGATGCCGCCGCGCATTGGTGCATGCGCCTGCACGCCGACGACTGCACGGCGGGCGAGCGCGAGGCGTTCGGCCAATGGTTGGCGAGCGACCCGCGGCACGCCGAGGAATACCAGGCGATGCTGGAAATCTGGGACACCGCCGACCTGCTCCCACGTAGCGCCCAGGTGATCCCACTGCCCACCCGGCAAGCGACGCCGACGCGTCACTGGCGCCCGTTCGCCTCGGCTGCCGCCATCGCCCTGCTCGCCTTGCCCCTGGCCGGTTGGGTCGGCTGGGAGCAAGGTTGGCTGCCCAACGGCTACCAGCACTTCGAAGCCACCGACCAGTTGCGCCACGTGCGCCTGAGCGACGGCAGCAGCGTCGAGCTGAACCTGCATAGCGAATTGCGCTTCCTCAACTACAAGGACGAGCGCAAGGTCACCCTGGTCAAGGGCGAGGCATTCTTCAAGGTCACCCACGACAGCAACCACCCGTTCATCGTCCACGCCGCCAACGGCCAGACCCGGGTTACCGGGACCCAGTTCAACGTGTGGAAGTATCAGGACCAGGTCAAGGTGACGCTGGTGGAAGGCTCGGTGCTGGTGAGCGCCGGCGGCAACACTGGCGGCTACCGTCTTGGCCCGGGCATGCAGGCCAGCTACCACAAGGGCGATTTCGAACCCGAACTGAACCAGAGCGACGATTACGCCAACAGCCTGGCCTGGCGCAGCGGCAAGCTGGTGCTGGACAACCTCAGCCTCGGCCAGGCCCTGCCGGTGATCAACCGCTACCTGGACAAGCCGCTCATGGTGGCCGACGACAGCACCGCCAGCATCCGCATCAGCGGCGTCTACAGCACCCGCGAGGTCGCACGCCTGGTCGACACCCTGCCCAAGGTGCTGCCCGTGTACCTGACCCGCAGCAAGGACGGCAGCACCGTCCTCAACCGCATCGTCCCCGCGCCGACCCGCGGCTGAGCTGAAGCTGCGCCCTCTGCCCCTGTAGGAGCGGCCTTGTGCCGCGAAAGGGCTGCGCAGCGGCCCCAGGGTATCAGCGTTTACGCAAAGATCGCCGGGGCCGCTTTGCGGCCCTTTCGCGGCACAAGGCCGCTCCTACAGAAGAGACAGCGGGTCAGTCGCTGGTCAGAGCGTCATCGCCGCCAACCAGCCAAACGCCAGCAGCGGCAGATTGTAGTGGATGAACGTCGGCACCACGGTATCCCAGATGTGATGGTGCTGTCCGTCCACGTTCAGCCCCGAGGTCGGCCCCAGGGTCGAGTCCGACGCCGGCGATCCGGCATCACCCAGTGCGCCGGCGGTACCGACGATGCACACGGTGGCCAGCGGGTCGAAGCCCAGCTGCACGCACAGCGGCACGAAGATCGCCGCCAGGATCGGCACGGTGGAGAACGACGAGCCGATGCCCATGGTCACCAGCAGCCCCACCAGCAGCATCAGCAGCGCGCCGACGCCCTTGCTGTGGTCGATCCACTGGGCCGAGGCTTCCACCAGGCTCTTCACCTCGCCGGTGGCCTTCATCACTTCGGCAAAGCCGGAGGCGGCGATCATGATGAAGCCGATCATCGCCATCATCTTCATGCCTTCGGTGAACAGGCTGTCGGTGTCCTTCCAGCGCACGATGCCCGACAGCGAGAAGATCAGGAAGCCGACCATCGCACCGATGATCATCGAATCCAGCCACAGCTGGATGATGAACGCGGCGCCGATCGCCACCCCGGCCACCAGCAGGGTCACCGGGTTGTACTGCACGCTGACCTGCTCGACCTGTTCGATGCGTTCCAGGTCGTAGTCACGCTTCTTGCGGTAGCTGAAGAACACCGCCAGCAACAGGCCGGCGAGCATGCCCGCCGCCGGGATGGCCATGGCGTGGGTCACATTGACGCCGCTGACGTCCACCCCGGCGCGGCTGACATTGGCCAGCAGGATCTCGTTGAGGAAGATGTTGCCGAAGCCCACCGGCAGGAACATGTACGGGGTGATCAGGCCGAAGGTGATCACGCAGGCGATCAGCCGGCGGTCGATGCGCAGGCGGGTCAGCACGTACAGCAGCGGCGGCACCAGCAAGGGAATGAAGGCGATGTGGATCGGCAGGATGTTCTGCGACGACACCGCCACCACCAGCATCAGGCCGACCAGCAGCCACTTGACCTTGCCACCGTCGGCATGGCCCTGGCGATCGATCATCGCCAGCGCCCGGTCGGCCAGGGCATGGGCCAGTCCGGACTTGGCGATGGCCACCGCGAAGGCGCCGAGCAAGGCATAGGACAGGGCCACCGTGGCCCCGCCACCCAGGCCTCCATTAAAGGCCTTGAGCGTACCCTCGATACCCAAGCCACCGACCAGGCCTCCGGCCAGGGCGCCGATGATCAGGGCGATGACCACATGCACGCGGGACAGGCTCAGGATCAGCATGAGCCCGACCGCGGCAATCACTGCATTCATGGTGTGCGAACCTCGTTACGACAGACAAAAAGCGGGCATTCCGGCGACAGACTGCGCGCAGGCAGTGGCCGGACCAGGGGATGTTGTTATGAAGGGCGCACACTCTGAAGCACAGGCCGGCAGAAGTCAAAAGCGTCTGCGCCGCAACATCGCGTAGGGAATAGACGAAAGTCGCAGGGTTTAATTGAACGTTTGAATAAAGAAAAATCCGAGCAGGCCGACACAGTCGGCAGCATCAAACCTATTACAAGGGATTTTCCCCATGCCTTTGCTGCGACAACTCTCCATCCAATGGAAGATCACCCTGCTGGCGGGCCTGTGCCTGGCGGCCATCGTCACCCTGCTCGTCGGCCTTTCGCTGTACCGCATGGACCACAGTTCGGACCTGGTGAAAGCCAGCAGCATGCGCATGCTCTCCGACTCGGCCCAGTCGCGCATCGAATCCCAGGGTGAGGTCCAGGCCCTGAACATCCGCCGCCAGTTCATGGACGCCTACCAGTACGGCGCCGGTTTCGCCCGCCAGGTGCTGTTCCTGCGCGAACAGGCCGAGAAACGCTTCCTCGACGCCTACGACCTGCGCCAGGACATGACCGCCCAGGTGCGTGCCGCGTTGCAGGCCAACCCCGACCTGCTCGGCCTGTCGCTGGTATTCGAGCCGGGCGCGCTGGATGGCAAGGACAAGTTGTTCGCCGGCCAGAGCGAACTGGGCAGCAACGAGACCGGGCGCTTCGCCCTGTACTGGTCGCAGCCGCGGGTCGGCCAGCTGACCTCGATGGCCCTGCCCGAGCACGACATGGCCAACACCGAGATCGGCCCCAGCGGCCAGCCGGCCAACACCTGGTGGGTGTGCCCGCGCAGCACCGGCACGGTGTGCGTGGTCGAGCCGTACTTCTATGACATCGACGGCCAGCGCGTGCTGATGACCAGCATCGTGTTCCCGCTCAAGGCGGGCGACAAGGTCATCGCCACCCTGTCCATCGACATCAACCTCAACAGCCTGCAGGCCCTGAGCCAGACCGCCAGCCGCAGCCTCTACGACGGCCAGACCACCGTCGGCATCCTCAGCCCCGTGGGCCTGCTGGCCGGCTACAGCGCCGACGCCGGCAAGCTGGCCCAGCGCTTCGACCAGGTCGACCGCACCCAGGGCGCGGAGCTTGTGCGCAAGCTCGCCGACGGCAAGCTGCAGATCCTTCACGACCAGCAACGCCTGAAAGTGCTGGCCGCTTTCGAGCCGATCCCTGGCGGCAAGCCATGGGGCGTGCTGCTGGACGTGCCGGAAAGCGCCCTGACCGGTCCGGCCGAGGCCCTCAAGGTTGAACTCGACGCCCTCAACACCAGCGGTACCCTGCTCGAACTGGGCCTGGGCCTGGCCGCCGCCATCGCCGGCCTGCTGCTGGTGTGGCTGATGGCCCGCGGCGTGACCCGGCCGATCCTCGGCGTGGCCGCCATGCTCAAGGACATCGCCAGCGGCGAAGGCGACCTGACCCGCCGCCTGCAGTACGACAAGCAGGATGAGCTGGGCGAGCTGGCCGGCTGGTTCAACCGCTTCCTCGACAAGCTGCAGCCGACCATCGCCGAGGTGAAACGCTCGGTGCAGGCCGCTCGCGGCACCGCCGACCAGTCCGCGGCGATTGCCGCCGAGACCAGCGCCGGCATGGAGCAGCAATACCGCCAGGTCGACCAGGTGGCCACCGCCTCCCACGAGATGAGCGCCACTGCCCAGGACGTTGCCCGCAGCGCGGCCCAGGCCGCCCAGGCCGCGCGCGAAGCCGACCAGGCGACCCGCGAAGGCCTGGCGGTGATCGACCGCACCACCACCAGCATCGACACCCTGGCCGCCGACATGAGCGGCGCCATGGCCCAGGTCGAGGGGCTGGCGCGCAACAGCGAGAAGATCGGCTCGGTGCTCGAGGTGATCCGCTCTATCGCCGAGCAGACCAACCTGCTGGCGCTCAACGCCGCCATCGAGGCCGCTCGCGCCGGTGAGGCCGGCCGTGGCTTCGCCGTGGTCGCCGACGAGGTGCGCAACCTGGCCCGCCGCACCCAGGAGTCGGTGGAGGAAACCCGCCAGGTAATCGAAGCCCTGCAGGCCGGTACCCAGGAAGTGGTCGGCGCCATGGACAGCAGCCACCGCCAGGCCCAGGGCGGCGTCGAGCAGGTCGGCCAGGCCGTCACCGCGCTGCAGCGCATCGGCCAGGCGGTGACCGTGATCACCGACATGAACCTGCAGATCGCCAGCGCCGCCGAGGAGCAGAGCGCGGTGGCCGAGGAGATCAACAGCAACGTCGCCACCATCCGTGACGTGACCGAGTCGCTGAGCGGCCAGGCCAACGAATCGGCGCGGGTCAGCCAGTCGCTCAACAGCCTGGCCAACCAGCAGCAGGGGCTGATGGATCAGTTCCGCGTTTGATTCCACCCCGTCGGGGCCGCTTTGCGGCCCTTTCGCGGCACAAGGCCGCTCCTACAGGTGCTGACGCGCCCCCTGTAGGAGCGGCCTTGTGCCGCGAAAGGGCTGCGCAGAAGCCCCGGCAACCTCGTCGTCTACACTTCTGCCCGAACCCAAGGACCGGCAACCGACGAGGCCCCGATGAAGAAAGTCCCCACCCTTCTGGCCAGCCTGCTCCTCGCCTTCGGCCTGGCCAGCACCGATTCTGCCGCTGCTGCGGACCAACCCGCCCCCATCCACTTCGGCGCCATCGGCTGGGAAAGCGGTGCCCTGACCACCGAAATCCTGCGCCTGATCGTCGAACACGGTTACGGCTACCCCACCGACACCCTCCCCGGCAGTACCGTCAGCATGGAAGTGGCCCTGGCGCGCAACGACCTGCAGGTAATCGCCGAGGAATGGGCCGGACGCAGCCCCGCCTGGGTCAAGGCCGAACAGGCCGGCCAGGTGTTCGCCCTGGGCGACACGGTGAAGAATGCCGAGGAAGGCTGGTGGGTGCCGGCCTACGTCATAAAGGGCGACTCGGCACGCAACCTCAAACCCCTGGCCCCGGACCTGCGCAGCGTCGACGACCTCAAGCGCTACCCCCAGGTATTCGACGACCCCGAGGCGCCCGGCAAGGGTCGCTTCCTCAACAGCCCCAGCGGTTGGACCTCCGAGACCGTCAACAGCCAGAAGCTCAAGGCCTACGGCCTGGACGGGCTGTACAACAACTTCCGCAGCGGCTCCGGCGCCGCCCTCGACGCCGAGATAGGCTCGGCGATCCGCCGAGGTCAGCCTGTACTGTTCTACTACTGGAGCCCTACTCCGCTGATGGGCCGCTACGACCTGGTTCGCCTGGAGGAGCCGGCGTTCGATGCCACCGCCTGGGCCACCCTGACCGATGCCGCTAACCCCAACCCGAAAGGCAGCCGCTCGTTGCCGGCCAAGCTCTCGATCGGCGTGTCGAAGGCATTCCGTGACGCCCACCCCGAGCTGGTCGCGGTGTTCGAAAAGGTCGACCTGCCCATCGCCACCCTGAACAAGGCCCTGGCACGCATGAGCGAAACCCGCCAGCCGCCCCGCGAGGCCGCCCTCGCCTTCCTGCGCGACAACCCCACTGTGTGGAAGGCCTGGCTGCCCGCCGAAAACGCCGCCAAGGTCGAGGCCGGCCTGTGAGTGGTGGTTTCCCCGAAGCTCTGCAATTCTCCTTCGCCGCCTGGGTCAACCGCCTGGTCGACTGGCTGGTGCTGCACTATGGCGATCACCTGCGCAGCATCTCCGACCAACTGCTGCAACTGCTGGTGGGCCTGGAGAACCTGCTCCGGTTACTGCCCTGGTGGCTGCTGTTGCTGCTGGTCGGGCTGCTGGCCTGGCACGCCAGCCGCAGCCTGGCACGGGCGTTGGTGTTGCCGCTGCTGCTGGCGCTGATCGGCATGCTCGGGCTGTGGGATAAGCTGCTGCAGACCCTCGCCCTGGTGCTGGTGAGCACCGGCCTGTGCGTGCTGGTCGGCGTGCCGCTGGGCATCCTGCTGGCCACTCGCCCCCTGGCCCGGCGCCTGATCCTGCCGGTGCTCGACGTGATGCAGACGCTGCCGGCCTTCGTCTACCTGATCCCGGTGCTGATGCTGTTCGGCCTGGGCAAGGTGCCAGCGGTGTTCGCCACCCTCATCTATGCCCTGCCGCCGCTGGTTCGCCTGACCGATCTGGGCCTGGCGCAGATCGACCCGTCGCTGCTGCAGGCCGCCCACGGCCTGGGCGCCAGCCGCTGGCAGCGCTTGCGCCGCATCGCCCTGCCGCTGGCCTTGCCAAGCATCATGGCCGGGCTCAACCAGTCGGTGATGATGGCATTGTCGATGGTGGTGGTGGCGTCGATGATCGGCGCCCGCGGGCTGGGCGAAGACGTGCTGGCCGGGATCCAGACCCTGAACGTCGGCCAGGGCGTCGAGGCGGGGCTGGCGATCGTCGCCCTGGCGATGGTCATCGACCGCATCAGCCAGGCTTATGGACGACCTGGGCGCTGAGTTGAAGCCGTGCAGCTAGACTGTAGACAGCCCACCCTCAGGAATATCGACCATGCGCCTACCGTGGATGCTGTTCGGCCTGTCCCTCGCCCTGTTCGCAGGCCTCCTCCCCGCCGCTGACAGCCAGAAAGCCGCGGTCGCCGAAGACAAGGCTCAGGTACTGGAAGAAAAGGTGGCCGAGGATGCACCACCGCCGAAAAAGCAGGAGACCCTGACCCCTGGAGAAGTCCAGGCGGTCGACCCGGCGGGCCAGTCGCCGATGGATGACAGCATCACCTGCCTGGCGCGCACCATCTACTGGGAGGCCAAGGGTGCCAATGCCCAGGACATGGGTGCGGTAGCCAGCGTGGTGCTCAATCGCCTGGGGCACGAGGGCTTTCCCGACAGCATCTGCGCGGTGGTCAAGCAAGGTGTAGAGAGCAAGAGCTGCCAGTTTTCCTGGTGGTGCGATGGACGCCCCGATCAGGTGGAAGAAGAGGAACGCTATGCAGTGGCCAAGGAAATTGCCCGCAAGGCCCTCAACCAGCAGTTGAAGGACCCCACCGGCGGCGCGCTGTATTTTCACGACCGCAACGTCAACCCGGATTGGGCCAAGGCCTACCGCAAGACGGCCGAGACCACGCACTTCCTGTTCTACAAACCGAACCAAGCGCTAGCCCGATGATGACCGGCGGCAGTCCGACATTGATCCGTGGGCGCCTCGTACGACAATGAAATCGGTCCATCTGAGCCAAGACTTCGCCCATCAGTGTTCCCACAATCTTGTCCTCCAGCATCCTTCGCGTGGTCAGACCTCAGGCCAACGCTCGCCTTCAGCGTGGAACCATGTTTTCGCGTATCGTACCCGCCTCCCCCCTCCTGCACGGCCCAACCTGCCAAGCCACGAACCGGAGCCTGCCCCGCGTGTCCCTCAAAGCCTTGCGCACCCTGGTCACCATCGCTCGCCACGGCACCTTCGCCCGCGCCGCCGACCTGCTGAGCCTGACCCCCTCGGCGGTGAGTCTGCATATCAAGACCCTGGAGGTCGAACTGCAGGTCTCCCTGTTCGACCGCAGCCGCCGCCAGGTCATGCTGACCGAGGCTGGCCAACTCGCAGTGGTCCGTGCCGAAGGCATCCTGGCCGCCTACGACGAGCTGGCAGACACCCTGGCCAGCGGCCCAAGCTTGCGTGGGCGCCTGCGCATCGGCGCAATTCATACCGTGCTTGCCCGGCGCCTGCCCAAGGCGCTGGTGTGGATCAAGGCGCACCACCCCGAACTGCATGTCAGTGTGGTTTCGGGCATGTCGGCAGAGCTCGCCCGACGGGTCGAGGATGGGGAGCTGGACGCGGCGATCACCACCGAGCCGGTCAGCCCCTACCCGCAGAGTCTTCAGTACACGCCGCTGTTCGAGGACCGCTTCTGGGCCATCGCCAGCCCGGAACTGGCCGACCAGAACCTGCCGACGCTGCTCGCCGAGCAGCCGTTCCTGCGCTTCGACAAACGCGCCTGGGCCGGTCGGCAGATCGAGCAGGAGCTGCGTCGCCAGCGGCTGCAGGTGAACGAGCAGATGGAACTGGACAGCCAGGAGGCCTTGGCGCGTATGGCGGCCATGGGGCTGGGGGTGGCGGTGATTCCCATGAGCGACGACGACCTCGAGCGGCTGCCAGCAGCCACCGTGCTGCCCTTCGGCGAACCGCAGCTGATCCGGCGTATGGTGCTGCTGGAGCATGAGAAGAGTCAGCGCCGGCATTTGAGTGCAGTGTTGAGGACCGCGTTGGAGGCCTGATCACAGTGTCGCGCCGCGAACCATGATTGCGCGGTCAGCGCGCACCCTGTGGGAGCGGCTTCAGCCGCGAAGCAAGCGACGCAGTGGATGGCACCGGCTTCGCCGGTGTTCGCGGCTAAAGCCGCTCCCACAGGATAAAATTAAATCAATGAGTCACGCATTGGTCATGGAGCGCGGATTTTCAGTTCGTGCAGTTTTTCTCAATAGTCGCTCAAGAAAACACCGTTTTTTCTGCTCACTCCACTCCGCTAGTCTGTGACGGTACCCGACCACGGACCCGCCCCCATGCTTCATCTGCTGCTCACCACCCTCGTCCCGATCATCCTGCTCATCACCCTCGGTACCTGGCTGCGAGTGCGTGGCTTTCTCGCCGAAACCTTCTGGCCCGGCGCCGAGCGCCTGAGCTACTACGTGCTGCTGCCGTCGCTGTTCCTCCACGGCCTGGCCACCGCCAACCTCGACGGCGTGCCGGTGCTGGGCATGGTGGGCGTGTTAATGCTCTCGACGCTGCTTGGCGCCCTGTTATTGGTGCTCTACCAGGGTGTTGCCAATTATGACGGTGCCGATTTCACCTCGGTATTCCAAGGTGGCGTGCGCTTCAACAACTACATTGGCGCGACCCTGGCCGCCGGTATCTACGGCACGGCCGGCATCGCCCTGGCGGCTGTGGCCAACGCCGCCATCGTGCCGCTGGTCAACCTGCTCTGTGTGCTGGTCTTCGCTCGCTTCAGCGCACGCCACAGCTCGCCGGCCGTGGTACTCCAGGCGATCTTTGCCAACCCGCTGATCATCGGCTGTGCCGGGGGGCTATTGCTGCGATTGACGGGCGTGGGCCTGCCAGCAGGCCTGGAGCCCACGGTCAAAGCCCTGGGCCAGGCGGCGTTACCTTTAGGACTGCTTTGCGTTGGCGCAGCACTGGGTGGCGCGCGGATCGGCCAGCAGGCCAAGCCCTTGGTAGTCTCGGCACTGTTCAAGTTCCTGGTCATGCCAGTGACCACCTGGGCATTGTGCCGGCTGCTCGGGCTGGGCGGCCAGGCGGCTGTGGTGGCCGTGCTGTTCCAGGCCCTGCCCACCGCCTCGTCATCCTACGTGATGGCCCGACAGATGGGTGGTAACGCGCCGCTGATGGCGACCATCATCGCCCTGCAGACCATCATCGCCGCCGTGACGCTGCCAATGGTGCTGACATTGGCGCTGAGTTGAAACAATTCGCTTTGAGGGTGGGCAGCCCACGCTCAGGAGAAAGGCCAGCAAGCAAAAAAAGCGCCGCTGAGCATGACTGCCCAGCGGCGCGGGTATCGCATTGAAACAGCTGACTTGACTTAGTCGAAGTCGAAATCAGGCTGGCAGGATCCCATTGCCGTCGGGTAGTAACCCTCTGGGCATTCGATCGGCATCGGCAACCAGGACGATTGAGCCTGAGCTAAGCCAGCAGTGGCCAACAGAGCGACAAATGCGAACATTTTCATAACAGTTTCCTTCAGTAAATAGTGTGGTTTAACCGCGACAAGTGAAACTTCTCATTCCGCCCTGTCATCAGTCCGACACACGATATCCCTTGTCGCAGGAAACGACTTTCACCAAAGGCCCATCCATAACCCGGAAATCAACGCCTAAACCGTAGGAAATATGTCGAAAATGCCGAGTTAGGCACCAATTTCATCACTTATCCTTCTCCAACATCCCCCGCTCGACAATGAAGTCGATCACCGCTTGCAACCCCTCACCCTTCTTCAGATTGCTGAAGGTCCACGGTCGCTCCGGGCGCATGCGCCGGGTATCACGCTCCATCACTTCCAGCGAAGCACCGACATAAGGCGCCAGGTCGGTCTTGTTGATCACCAGGAAGTCCGACTTGGTGATCCCCGGCCCGCCCTTGCGCGGGATCTTCTCGCCCTCGGCGACGTCGATCACGTAGATGGTCAGGTCGGCCAGTTCCGGGCTGAAGGTGGCGCTGAGGTTGTCGCCGCCACTCTCGACGAAGATCACTTCGAGGTTGCCGAACCTGCGCGCCAGATCTTCGACGGCGGCCAGGTTCATCGAGGCGTCCTCGCGGATCGCGGTGTGCGGGCAGCCGCCGGTCTCGACGCCGACGATGCGCTCGGGCGCCAGGGCCCCGGCCTCGGTGAGGATGCGCTGGTCTTCCTTGGTATAGATGTCGTTGGTCACCACGGCGATCTGGTAGTGGTCGCGCATGGCCTTGCACAGGCACTCGAGCAGCGCGGTCTTGCCGGAACCGACCGGGCCGCCGACACCGACGCGCAGGGGTTGCTGGTAGTTTTCCATCTAGGCAGTCCTCAGGAACGGAACAATCGGGTGTATTGGGTTTCGTGACGCGATGAGGCGATGGCCAGCAGCGGCAGGCCGCCGCCGAGCTGGTCGTCATCGAGGGCCAGGGCATGGTCGAGCACGGCGGGCAGCGCCTCGCCCAGGTCGCGCAGCAAGGTCTGGGCGGCCTGCTGGCCGAACGGCACCAGCTTCACCCCTGCCATCACCGCCCCTTCCAGCCAGGCGAAGCCATGGCCCAGGGCGAGCTGGCGCAACGGGATCGACCAATGCGCGCCGAGCCAGGCCATGCCGCCCAGCTGGCTGAGTTCGAGGCTGGCGCGCCAGGCCGGAGCCTGCGCCAGCTGCCAGCCATCGAGCAGGCGCGCCAGGGCGCTGCCGCGCTGGCGCTCCTCGAGGCGCAACTCGGCGGTCTCGCGGTTGGCCAGCAGGAACAGGCTCCAGTGGGCGAAGGCCTCGGCATCGTCCGCCTGGCAGGCCCGGTAGAGGCGCGCCAGCAGCGGCCAATCGAGATGGCCGAGGGTGTCGTGCAACTGCTCGCGCTGCCAGGCGGCAAAGCCCTTGGCATCCTTCACCCAGCCAGCTTCCACGGCCCACTCCAGGCCTTGCGAATAGGTGAAGCCACCCACGGGCAGCCCGGGGCTGGCCAGCTGCAGTAGGCGCAGCAGCGCCAGGTCGCTGGTCATCAACCGGCCAGCACCAGTGCGGCACCGGCCAGCAGGCCGCCGCCAAAGGCTTTCTGCAGACCGGCATGGCGGCGCAGCAGGCAGCCGACGCCGAAGCCTACCGCCAGCAGCAAGCCGCTGACCGTGACGAAGCCGACGCTGAACTGCCAGAACGCGCTGGGCGTGGCTTCCACGCCATGGGCCCAGCCGTGGAACAGGGCGAACACCGGCATGATCAGCGACAGCAGCAACTGGCGGCTCGGCAGCAGCATGGCGGCAGCGGCCACCAGCAGCGAGCCGAGGATCATCTGCTCCATGCCGACCACGTCGCCGAACAGATGGCCGCACACCGCGCCGCCGAACATCGCCGCCAGGGTCGCCAGCGGCAAGGTCAGGTTGCGCCGGGTCAGGGCGGCGAGCACGCCGGTGCCGAGCAGCATCAGCAGGTGATCGAGCCCGGTCAGCGGATGCAGCAGGCCGTCCTGCAGCGGGTTGGCGTCGTGGCCGGGGTGGGCGAAGGCCGGCAGGGCCACCATCAGCAGTACCAGGGCGAAAGTCTTTTTCATTGTGGGCTCCAGGGTGAGGTCAGGAATGGGCTGGCAGGCGTACGAACGGATGGGCGTGGCCATGGGAATGACCATGGGGCGCGCTCTGGTAGGCACCGGCCTCGGGCTCGAACGGCGCCTGTTCGGCGACCACCTCCAGTCCCAGGCCGCGCAGCATGTCGTCGAGCACATGGTCGTGCTGGTAGCGCAACAGGCCCGGTTCGATCTGCAGCGGCACATGGCGGTTGCCCAGGTGGTAGGCGGCGCGGGCCAGCAGGTGCGGGTCGGTGCAGCGCACCGTGGACACCGCCTCCGGCGCGGCGACTACCTGGATCACCTGAGTGCCTTCGGCGTCGCTCAGCAATTCGCCGCCACGCAGCAGATGGCCGCGCTCAAGCATCAATCCGGCCTCGCGGCCATCGTCGAGGATCACGCGCAGGCGGCTCTTGATGCGGCTGTCGACAGTCAGCGTGACGCTGCCAGTCACCGGGGCGGCTTCAGTAAGCCGGCGGGTCAGTACGATCATGTTCACTCCTTACAAACAAAACCAGGTTTGCAACGATAGGCACCGTGGGAGCGGGCTTGCCCCGCGATCAATGGCACCGGCGCTGCCGGTGATCCGGGCGGTGCGGCGTTACGACAAGCCCGCTCCCACGCCCCACTTTCAAGCCGTCAAAACAGGAAATAGCGCTGCGCCAGCGGCAGCTCGTGGGCCGGCTCGCACACCAGCAGCTCGCCGTCAGCGCGCACCTGGTAGGTCTGGGCATCGACCTCGATCAGCGGTTGCAAGGTGTTGTGGACCATGTCGGCCTTGCGCACCCGCCGGCAGCCATGGGCCACGCCGATCAGGCTCTGCAGCTTCAGCTCGTGGGGCAGGCCACGGTCCACGGCGGCCTGGGGCAGGAAGGTCATGCGCGTGGCATGCCGCGCCGCGCCCAGGGCGCCGAACATCGGCCGGTAGTGCACCGGTTGCGGGGTCGGGATCGAGCCGTTGATATCGCCCATCGGCGCCGTGGCGATCATCCCGCCCTTGAGCACCAGGGCCGGCTTGACCGCAAAGAATGCCGGCGCCCACAGCACCAGGTCGGCCAGCTTGCCCACCTCCACCGAACCGACTTCGTGGGCGATGCCGTGGGTCAATGCCGGGTTGATGGTGTACTTGGCGATGTAGCGCTTGACCCGGAAGTTGTCGCTGTAGGCGCCGTCCGGCGCCAGCGGGCCGCGGCGCAGCTTCATCTGGTGCGCCACCTGCCAGGTGCGCAGCACCACCTCGCCGACCCGGCCCATGGCCTGGGAATCGGAGGAGGTCATGGCGAAGGCGCCCATGTCGTGGAGGATATCCTCGGCGGCGATGGTCTCGCGGCGGATGCGCGACTCGGCGAAGGCCACGTCCTCGGCAATGCTCGGGTCCAGGTGGTGGCAGACCATGAGCATGTCCAGGTGCTCGTCCACCGTGTTCACGGTGTAGGGCAGCGTCGGGTTGGTCGAGGACGGCAGCACATTGGCCTGCCCCGCCGCGCGGATGATGTCCGGCGCGTGGCCGCCGCCCGCCCCTTCGGTGTGGAAGGTATGGATGGTGCGCTCGCCGATGGCGGCCAGGGTATCCTCGATGCAGCCCGACTCGTTGAGGGTGTCGGTGTGGATCGCCACCTGGATGTCCATCTCCTCGGCCACCCCCAGGCAGCAGTCGATGGCGGCGGGCGTCGAGCCCCAGTCTTCGTGCAGCTTGAGGCCCACGGCACCGGCGGCGATCTGCTCGCGCAGAGCCTCGGGCCGCGAGGCGTTACCCTTGCCCAGCAGGCCGATGTTGATCGGCAGGCAGTCGGCGGCCTGAAGCATGCGCGCCAGGTACCAGGGGCCGGGGGTGCAAGTAGTGGCGTTGGTGCCGGTGGCGGGGCCGGTGCCGCCGCCGATGAACGTGGTCACGCCGCTGGTCAGCGCCTCTTCCACCTGCTGCGGGCAGATGAAGTGGATATGCGAGTCGATGCCGCCGGCGGTGACGATCTTGCCTTCGGCGGCGATCACCTCGGTACCCGGCCCTACAGGCACCGTGACACCAGGCTGCACATCGGGGTTGCCGGCTTTGCCGATGGCGGCAATACGCCCGTGCTTGACACCGATATCGGCCTTGACGATGCCCCAGTGGTCGATGATCAGTGCGTTGGTCAGCACCAGGTCCATGGCCTGCGCCGCGAGCATCTGCCCCTGGCCCATGCCGTCGCGGATCACCTTGCCGCCGCCGAACTTGACCTCCTCGCCGTAGATCGTGAAGTCCTTCTCCACCTCCACCCACAGCGCGGTATCGGCCAGGCGCACACGGTCGCCGACGGTGGGACCGAACATGTCGGCGTAGGCCTGGCGGGAAATGCGGCTCATGCCCTGCCCTCCAGCGCGCCCATCACCTTGCCCTGGAAACCGTACACCTCGCGCTTGCCGGCATAGGCCACCAGTTGCACGGTGCGCGCCTGCCCCGGCTCGAAGCGCACCGCGGTGCCGGCCGGTATGTCCAGGCGATAGCCACGGGTCGGCTCGCGCTCGAATACCAGGGCGTCGTTGACTTCATAGAAGTGGTAGTGCGAGCCCACCTGCACCGGGCGGTCGCCATGGTTGGCCACGCTGACGCTGACAGTCTGGCGGCCGAGATTGAGCTCGATGTCGCCCGCGGCGACCTGGACTTCTCCGGGGATCATGCCGGCTTCCTCAAACGATGGGTTCATGCACGGTCACCAGCTTGGTGCCGTCGGGAAAGGTCGCCTCGACCTGGACGTCGTGCAGCATCTCCGGCACACCGGCCATCACCTGTTCGCGCACCAGCACCTCGCGCCCCAGGCTCATCAGCTCGGCTACCGTGCGGCCATCGCGGGCGCCTTCGAGTACCGCGGCGCTGATCAGCGCCACCGCTTCCGGGTAGTTGAGTTTCAGGCCACGGGCCAGGCGCCGCTCGGCCAGCAAGGCAGCGGTGAACAGCAGCAGTTTGTCTTTCTCTCGCGGGGTCAGCTCCATGGCGGCTCTCTTCAGGTGGCCCAGATGCGCGGCGGGCACGGCGCCAGGCCGAGCACGGCCGGGCGCAGCAGGTGCCAGAGGCGCTGCAGGTTGCGTTGCAGGTGTTGGTTGTCGTGGTCGAGCAGGCGGATCACCAGCAGCGGGCCGAGCAGGGTCGCGCCGGCGGGCGTGGCCAGTTCGTCGAGGGCCTGGCGCACCTGGTCGAGCAGCGCCTGGTCGGCCGGCGCGGCGCAGAACGTGGCGATCAGCGGGTGCCCGGCCAGCTTGTCCAGGTGCCCGCCTTGGATGCGCAGGCGCTCGTGCAGGCCGGGCTCACCGGGCAGTTCGATGCGCAATCGGCTATCCAGGGCGCCCTGTTCGAAGCGCTCGCCCATCACCGGGCGGCCCAGGCACAGCGTCTCCCAGGCCAGCAGGCGGGCACCGGGCTCGAGGGTGAAGCGGCTGTCCAGGCAGGCCCGCGCACCGTTGAAGAAGATGCTGTCCTGGGGCAGCCACTCCAGGGTGCTGCCGGCGGCGAGGTGAAAGCGCTGGGCCAGGCGCGCGGTGGGGCCAATGCTGCGGTAGAACTTGCTGGCGCCGGGCATGGTCAGCAAGGCGTGGCTGCCGGTCTCCAGGTGGATGTCCAGCTCCAGGCGGTCACCAGCAACGATCCCGCCGGGCGGGTGCAGCACATAGACATGGCACGGCGCGCCCTCCGGGTAGAATGGTCGCTGCACCAAAAGAGGTCCGACATGACGGCGCGCACCAAGGCGGGTCACGCCCTCGCGCTGGACGAAGCGCAACTGCAGATGGGCGCTCCAGCCCGGGTCTGCCTGCGGTGGGTCGATCTGTTGCGCCAACGACATCCTGGAACCCCTGAAATCCGTGGCCTGGCGGCCGGATTGAGGGTCAAGCGCGGGGGCTTGCGGGCACGCCGGGCTGACCACTCGATCAATATTCGCTGATGGGATATAGCAGGGAGCGGGCCAACTGCGCAGATGAACGATGATGAAACTTTCGAACCGTCAGTCATGCCGCAAGGCTGCGGCCCAGAGCGGCTGCGCCCCGGCGCGCAATTCGGGTGCCAGCCTCGATGGCGAAGTGCGCTAAAGTGACCACCCTGCCCTTTTTCGAGCCAAGGACGCCACCATGCAATTCGCCCCCGCCATTCCGATCCTGCGGATCTTTTCGGTCGACAAGGCCCGGGAGTTCTACCTCGACTTCCTCGGTTTCCAGCTCGACTGGGAACACCGCTTCGCCCCGGACCTGCCGCTGTACATGCAGGTCCACCGCGACGGTCTGATCCTGCACCTGTCCGAGCACCACGGCGACGCCACGCCGGGCGCGGCAGTGTTCGCCCGGGTCGAGGACCTCAAGGCCCTGGAGCGTGAACTGCTGGCCAAACAATACGGCTATGCGCGACCGCACGCCGAGGCAGTCGATTGGGGCCTGGAGATGCAGGTGACCGACCCGTTCGGCAACCGCCTGCGCTTCTGCCAGCAGATCGACAACGTCTGATGGCCGGCGGCAAGCGTGCCCTGGCGCGCCTGGAGCGGGAGATGGTCGCCTGCCTGACCGAGGCCTGCGCCACCGCCCAGGGCGAGATCGTCGGTTTCGCCTGGCTCACCCATCTGGTGGACCTCGACGACTTCCCCGCCAGCCTGCGCATCACCTGGGTGTTCACCGACGACACCGACAAGGCCCGGGCCCTGGCCGGCACGGACAAGGCGCGGATGATCGCGTTGACCGCCCAGGCGCTGAGCGACGCGGGGATCGAGCTGGACCATGTGGCCTGGCATGTGCGCTTCGACAGCGAAGAGGCATGCTGGCGCGATCATGGCGGCGACTGGAACCGGCGTTTGCGCTGAGCCCTTCAAGCCCTGCGCGGTCCCTGTAGGAGCGGCCTCGTGCCGCGAAGGGGGCGCGTAGCGGCCCCAGGTTTTCAGCGTTGACGCATCAATCGCCGGGGCTGCTACGCAGCCCTTTCCGGCCGGTCCGACGCCTCGGCAAGGCCGCTCCTACAGGGGATTGCGCATGTGCTGACGACGCGCATAGGCGAAAACGTTGCCTTCCAACGCGTTGCTGGACTAGTCTTGCACCCATTCCACACCACGAGGTATTCGTCCAATGCGCCATTGATGCCGCCGTCAGCCTGACGGCCAGTCTTCAGCCTCCGGTTCACACCGGGGATGTCGCGGCATGAGTGGAGTTGTGCATGACGAACTCGTCGATCCTGACGCTGGACAGCGTCACCCTGGTCCTGCCCGATGGCAGGCCACTTTTCACCGACCTCAACGAATCCTTCGACCTGCGCCACACCGGCCTGGTCGGACGCAACGGCGTGGGCAAGAGCTTGCTCGGGCAACTGCTGGCCGGCCTGCGCGAGCCCAGCCAGGGCCACTGCCTGCGCCATGGCCCGGTGCATCATCTCGACCAGCAGGTGCTCGCCAACAGCGCCACTCTCGCTGACCTGGCCCAGATCGGTGGCACCCTGCGCGCCCTCGAACGGATCGAGCGTGGCAGCATCGACCCGGCAGACTTCGATGCGGTTGGTGAACGCTGGGACATCCGTTCGCGATTGCAGGCCCAGTTGCAACGCCATGGCCTGGGTCATCTCGACCCGCACTGCCCGGCCAATCGCCTGAGCGGCGGCCAGGCCATGCGCGTCGCCCTACTCGGCGCCTGGCTGAGCGAGGCCGACTACCTGATCCTCGACGAGCCAAGCAACCACCTGGACAGCAGTGCCAGGGCCATGCTGCTGGACATGCTCCAGGGCTGGGACAAGGGCCTGCTGGTGATCAGTCACGATCGGGCACTGCTCGGGCACATGGCACGCATCGTCGAACTGTCGCCCCTTGGCTTGCGCGCCTATGGCGGCGATTTCGCCTTCTACCGGCAGCAGAGCACCGCGCAGGCCGAACTGGCCGCGCAGGAATTGCTGCGCCTCAAGCAGCAACGTCAACGCCAGGCCCTGGCATTGCAACGTCAGCGCGAGAATCTCGAGCGTCACCAGGCCAGCGCCGGGCGCCAGGCCAGGCAGGCGAACCAGGCGCAGATTCTGCTCGACCGCCAGCAACAGCGCAGCCAGGCCACCGCCGGGCGCCAGCGCCGCGAGCTGCGGGATGCCAAGGCGACCCTGGACGAACAAGTGCGCGAGGCGGCACGTCAGGTCGAACGCGAGGTGCCGATCATGCTGCACGCCCCCACGCCGCAACGACATGCCGGACGCGAGGTGCTGGCCCTGGAAGGGTTGTACCTGCCACGGGGCACGACCACGGCGCTGGACCTGCGCCTGTGCCTGGGCCAGCGACTGGGGGTGGTGGGCGACAACGGCAGCGGCAAGTCCACCCTGCTGCGGGTGCTGGCCGGTGAACTGGCGCCGCGCGCGGGCAGCCTGCGGCTGACTGGCGAAGTGGCCCTGCTCGACCAGCATGGCAGTCGCTTGGAACCGCAACATAGCGCACTGGAACACCTGCGCGCCGCCAATCCTCGCCTGCAGCGCGACGAACTGCATCGTCGGCTGGCGCAACTGGGCATCGATGCGGCACGCATCGCACTGCCCGGTGCCCTGCTAAGTGGCGGCGAACGGCTCAAGGTCGCGTTGGCTGCCGTGCTGTACCGGGAACAGCCATTGGACCTGCTGCTGCTCGACGAGCCGAACAACCACCTCGATCTGCCGTCGCTCGAGGCGCTGGAGCAGTTGTTGCGACAGTTCAAGGGGGCGCTGCTGGTGGTCTCGCATGACCACGTTTTTCTGGAAAACCTGATTCTGAAGGACTATCTGCGTTTAGGCTCATCCCTTTCAAGGTCTTTTGGCGCGAGGGCTATTGACCGCATCAGGGCTACCAGGTGTTCGCCTTAACGCTTGCAGCGCCTATCAGATCGAGCGCCGCCCGCGCGGCGCATCGCGACGCAAGGCCGCTCCTACATCTATGGTTACCCCCATTTCTGCAATACTGTACTGAGATGTGCGTGAGTTTGGTTTGCGTCAATCTATACGGCGTCGTGTGGGAGGTTGGTCCCG